>Ga0307517_10007785_pt1 | contig 15541 bp, 18 predicted proteins | sample 23_EM_MG_FD_194515 | JGI IMG/M metagenome (GOLD analysis project Ga0307517, IMG submission 194515) | Populus trichocarpa ectomycorrhiza microbial communities from riparian zone in the Pacific Northwest, United States - 23_EM | ecosystem: Host-associated > Plants > Roots > Unclassified | place...
TCAAGGCTTTGTTTGACATTCAATCTAACTATGTTTTTTTTTTTTTAATATTTAATTTAATTTAAATTTTTATTTTTATTTTTTATATTGTTTTGATATAATAAAGTAAAAAATAAAAATAAAAAAATATTATTTTAATTTATTTTTAAATAAAAAATATTTTAAAAAACAACTTCCGGACTAAACACTCTGAAAGAAGCTCATGGTAATAAATAAGCGGATCCTAGAGCTTAGAAGAACAACTTTGATCTGGACAAATTTAAAGTGTAAGATTTAATTTGAACAGGCATAAAAGTATAAGGACCATGCATGATTTTTAGCCATTCACATAATCCATCCTCATCCATTATCGAGTTAAAAATAAAACCCCGCAACTCCTCCCCACATAAACCCTGTCTTCTCCGCTTAACGGTCATCCATGGCACCTAAATCCCTCTCCGCATTTCTCTTTCCACTCTCTCTCCCCCATAATCTCACATACTCCACCCCTAAATTCCTTAGAATTTACACCAAACCCTCTCCCATCCTTTGCAAATCACAGCAAACGCCAACAGCGACAGCCCACTCCTCTGTTTCCATACCCGACCAGGATGGCACCGGGGCAGCTGCTCCTTCCCGAGGAGACCAGTTCCTTGAGCGTCAAAAATCGTTTGAGGCTGCTAAGTTGGTAATGAAAGAGGTGAAGAAGAGTAAGAGAAGAGAGAAAGGGAAGGCTTTGAAGCTCAATACGGCTGTTGCTAGTTGTTATGGATGTGGAGCTCCGTTGCATACCTTGGATCCTGATGCTCCGGGTTTTGTCGACCCGGATACTTATGAATTGGTATGTTGAAACAATGCTATTTGGTTAAAAGGATTTTGTGGGCTTTGTTTATTTGGTGATTTTAGCAGAGAGACATTTGATTTGTTTGGTCTTGAGAGCTGGGATGCTTTATTTTGAAATTGTGTCCAGACGATAAGTTAGATATCAGTTGATTATCACATGTGAGAGATTTATTGGCATGTGAAAAAAATGTGCAATTTTGATAATGTGAGAGTGGTTATTAAAGCTTTGATTTTCTTGGGGTTGCAGAAGAAGAGACACCGCCAACTTAGAACAGTTCTTTGTGGAAGGTGCAGGCTTTTATCTCATGGGCACATGATAACTGCTGTTGGTGGAAATGGCGGGTATTCCGGTGGGAAGCAGTTTGTTTCAGCCGATGAGCTTCGTGAAAAGCTGTCTCATTTGCGGCACGAGAAAGCCTTGATTGTCAAATTGGTAAGTGCTTACTGTTTTATTACATTTTCTTAGGAATAAGTTAATGCATTACTTCGAAATTTTTTGTTCCTTTCTTGTGGGTTGAAAATGAGATTCACAACGTCGCAAATTGTTGTTATGATGTGCTGATGATACATGGGCATCTGATATGCTATGGATCTCTTGGAGAAGTAGGTTGATGTTGTGGACTTCAATGGCAGCTTTTTGGCTCGCTTGCGTGATCTTGTTGGTGCCAATCCAATAATACTAGTTGTGACTAAGGTAATATTCTGCAGGTTGGTGATTTGCAGCTTTGTAATGTGAATGTTTGGTTTCTACTACAGCGAAGTTTCTCAAATTCCTCATTGATTTACTTTCAGGTTGATCTCCTTCCTAGGGACACTGATCTTAATTGTGTTGGTGATTGGGTTGTAGAGGCCACCACAAAGAAAAAGCTTAGGTAAGTGTACTCACTCTGTATAGGTCACGTAAGTACTATGGTGTTACGTGAGTTCATCAAATATTTCTTTGAAAAAGTTATGCATGTTGATTCCTTTTACTTGGTATGGAACTTTGAGGTGTTGTTTATATAAATCAAATAAAGTTGATTTTTTTAAAAGAATTTAAAACTTTCCATAATAAGGTTACTAGTATCTTATTATGACTTGAAAGCCTGGATTTGCATGTTACTGAGACAGATTGCTTTCATTGCAGTGTTTTGAGTGTCCATCTCACCAGCTCTAAATCATTAGTTGGGATTGCTGGAGTTGTGTCAGAAATTCAAAGGGAGAAAAAGGTTTCTACTTTTCTATTGCCTTGTATATATGTATGTTCGTACCCATAAATATGTAGCTTAAATCGCTACTATTCCACTTCATAACAGCCCATGGTTTGGCTGAGCTTGATGGCAGTCAAATTCTACCTTTTGGATCCTATTTATGAGTTGATTTCACATTACATACAGCGATGTTGACATGTAAAGAAGGCCAAATTTGTTGCAACCAGCTAGCCAAGTTGTCTTTTTCTTGGTCATCGTTATATACCATCTTTATACCTCTCTCTTATCATCTTAATTTATTACTACAGACATGCCTTTCCTAACTTGCGATAGCGTGATTAAACTTGGATATTATATAAGAATGATTTGTTCTCTTTTTTCTTGAGGTCAATTTATGTTCTGAATGTTGATTCTTGTGGTGCAGGGCCGAGATGTTTACATTCTGGTTAGTAACTCTCTGAATTACAAGCTTCACTTTAATTTGCAGAGCAGGGTTGAAACATCAAAATGTTGTCTGTACTAAGTAATCATGGCATCAGCGCCCATGTTTCATGGTCCTCTCTCAGTGATGATTTGAATGCTTGAACAGTGAGAAAGACTAATTAATGTCACCCCTTTTTTGTTTTCTTTCCAAGAAAGGGATTAAATTTGTAATTAAAAAAAAAACAGAGAGAGGCTAAGAAGCAAACCCCCCTACTGATCAGAAGGAAAAATAAAATGCCCTCTTGCAAGCCTGTCTCCTAGTTTAATTGATTGAATGCAAGAATTTATTGCTTTTATCATTATGGTTTTTGTTCTCATTTTCTTTAACATCATTCAAGTTTGAATTCCTGGAGACATGGACTGGTGTCTTTTTTGGAATAATGCATAGGCATATAAAATCATCATTCCATTCAGCAACATTTTTATGCTCTAAAGTTATAAGCAAGCAAAAAAGGAAGAAAAGGGCAGGTTTTACTTGGACACTGTTTGCTTTCACAATAAGAATGAAAGTATTGTATTAGATTAAACGTTTTATTACTAATTTGTTTGGGAAGTGGGGATATTTGGTCTGACACCAGCCTGGCTACTTGTGATAAAAGTCTTTCTGTGCCTCAGGACCTCAAGTACCTGGTCTCAGGAGTTCATTGTCCGTGCTTTTCAGCAATTTTTTAATTGCATAACTATGAGTTGGCTAATCTAATAGTTTAATTTCACCTTTTCTGCAGGGTTCAGCTAATGTTGGGAAATCTGCATTCATCAGTGCTTTACTGAGTAAGTCAATGCTATTTTCCTATTAAGTGGAAATTTAAATGAGAGAAAGCGTGAGTAACAACTTGTATCTAGGGAATCCAATTTCAAAGATAATAGGAAGGTCAAACTCGAATTATAACTATAAATTGTTCCAGAAGCATTATCTTCATCTTCCTTTTGAGTTAGGTTCATATCTTCCTTGACGTTAGAATTCACAGTGGGAGCTGATCAAATGTTTCGGTTTATTTATTTATTTATTAATAATCCAACCCTGTAAGAGGGAAAACACACACGAACCCTCAAGCAGGATCCTACTCTTCATTGATGTTTAAGATCCTTTGCAAGTCTTTTCCACTTCTTCCTCTTTTTTTTTACTTGCATTCTTCTATACCTCAAGTCATTTAAAGAGATTTTTATTTTTATTTTTACTTTTATTTCTTATTCCTTTTTCCCATAGTAAGTGTTTGCCCAATCTTTTAATATTTGGTTATTGTTTAACATCAGAAACAATGGCACTTCGGGATCCAGCTGCTGCTGCTGCTCGAAAATACAAACCAATACAGTCGGCTGTTCCTGGAACAACCTTAGGTCCAATTCAGATTGACGCTTTCCTTGGAGGAGGGGTATGCTGTTTTAGTCAGTACTTATATGTACTCTAGGATGCTTCCCTTATGTAAATACATTTTGTGTTTTGATAGTGGTTTTGGCGACAAGTTATAGCCCAGATAATGGGCAGTAATGAAGTTTTTTTCTCTTATATTTGTTTAAATTAGTGTTTTTTCCAAGCCTGCAACTCAACCTCTTTTTCTGCAGAAATTATATGACACACCCGGAGTTCATCTCCACCATAGACAAGCTGCAGTGGTTCATTCAGAAGATTTACCTGCTCTTGCCCCTCGAAGTCGTCTCAAGGGTCAATCTTTTCCTGTATGTACTCATCCAAATAGACTAAAACACTAGCCTTCCAACACTACACCATTTGAAGTTTATTAATGGCTTTTGACTGTACTGTACCAGAACTCTAAGGTGGCCTCTGAAAACAGGATGGCAGAAAAAATCCAATCCAATGGCTTGAATGGATTTTCAATTTTTTGGGGAGGTCTTGTAAGAGTTGATATCTTGAAGGTTATACTCTGATCTTTTGGATTCTCTGTAGTCAGACTGATTTTCCTTGCCTGACATTTTTCTGGACTTAACATGCTGCAACTATTGATGCTTTCAGGTTCTCCCCGAAACATGCTTAACATTTTATGGCCCCAAGGCTCTGCAGATTCATGTAGTACCCACTGATAAAGCTGATGAGTTTTACCAGGTAATTGAAATTTGGTCTGAGTAATCATCACTCATGACTCATGCATGTTTATCATTTACCATTCTTCTGGTGAATTACTTGCTGTGGGATCCCGTACTGTTTATTTTGGCATGGTTCAATGAAGACATGGAACCCTCGTAAGGTTCTTTGTTTAGCCAAATCAAATCATCAAGGGTATATACTTCTTTGTCCTAGGCTATTATTTGTCTTCGCATTTGACTTTCTATTTATCTTGTGAACCAAATAGTTTTATTAACACTCTCTGTTGAACAATCTAAGTTGCACCAGATATATGAATTAAATTTGAAGGTGCATTAACAATCTTTGTGTGATAAGATATTTTTTGCGTGTCATGCTGCACATGAGCTCTATGTTAAACTTCCTAGTGCCACTGAGTTTGAAGCGCAAATAGTTATCCTGTGGTCATAATATGTGGACATCAACTCATACCATGTGTTACTTCATATGTTGGGCAAAAAAATGTCATTTGGAGGACTTCTATTTTTCCCCCCCATTCGTTCATGTCCTCTGGATGTCTGGGCTTTTCATATTGCATCATTCAGAATTTACCATCTACTTTCCAATGCTAATAAAGAGGTTACCTAATTGTTGCAGAAAGAACTTGGAGTTCTATTGACACCTCCAACTGGAAAAGAGAGAGCACAAGATTGGAGAGGACTTGAATTAGAGCAGCAGTTGCAAGTAAAATTCGAGGAAGTGGAAAGGTTTAATCTACACTAATAATTGTTTGAAGACCTTTGGTTGCCTTTGCTTTGTAAAGCGGTCATCTAAGTCTATGAGTTTGTTTGTTCTTACCTTTTCCTTTGCATGGACAGGCCTGCTAGTGATGTAGCTATATCGGGTCTCGGATGGATTGCTGTGGAACCGGTAAGCAAATCACTTAGGCGGTCGGATATAAATTTGGAAGAAACTATCAAAGAACTGCATTTAGCTGTGCATGTACCAAAGCCAGTGGAGGTTTTTGTCCGGCCTCCTTTACCAGTAGGCAAGGCTGGAGCACAGTGGTATCAGTATCGAGAGTTGACAGAGAAAGAAGAAGAATTGAGACCAAAATGGCACTATTAGTGGCTGTGCCTCTTTGATGTGGTCTGTGCAATCAATGTGCACTGTTGGATAGATAAATGTCATGTTTCATTACAAATTTTGGAAATGTAACTTAACCGAAAATCTACCAACTTTGTAAGAAATTTGAGCTATTATATAAACAAAAAGTCCCTGCCAAGCTGGATGTTGAAAGTCTTCTTTTTTTTTAAAAAAAAAAAGTTGTTGAGGGCTGACCAAGTTGAACCCCCGTTGGATTTATCAACCTCTGCGCTTATTTTCTGAGATTGCAATCTCTGTACCTACTTCGCCACATCCATCTGTAGCAAACTAGCCTTGATTATAAAATATTACGAAAAATAGATTTGACAAGATATTGACCGACTCTTAGGAAAATAACTGCTGGTTTTTGTCGCGCAGTTGATAAGAGGAGAGGGTAAAAATGCATCAGAGAATATTGTGGCCTAAGATTCATTACTCTTTGGAATAGAAGAATGCAATAACGTTTTTGTTCTCCAGACAAAAACCAAGTGAGCTGGCCTCGGGGAATTTTTCATGGATACATCTGACATTATACAACGACATAATTTAACTGGTTGGAAGGGGCTTTGACATCATTTAAAAAAAAAAACAGTAAATTGACCTTAATATCCTTAAAGATAGAAATTATAAGGCTAGGGGCTTTTCCAATTTTTTTTTCATGTGGTTTTTTTTGTCATTAACAATTATGGCATGTGTGCATGCACCAGCATGTAAGCTGCTCCTGTACCTTTCAGGTGACACATAAGCAACTTTCAAGTCATCGAATGGAAGTGTTTGATTCGCCGCAACATTTCTTTCTTGAATGGGTGACTTGTATGGTTAGAAAATCGTCATTTAACGCTGATAGTATTTTTTTTTTCTCTTTCCACCTTAATTTTCAGATCTATCCTCTAACTTTTCAAATCAGCCCTTTAATTAATATTTTCCTTTACATTTGATTTCTTTTCTTCTAATTACTATTTGCTCAATTTTGAATGATTATGTAATTGGAATTTTTTTTAATTTTATCCCATTTTAATTTTTTAAATGATCAAATCTCATTATTCTGGTTGTTATTTTATTTTTTACTTGGGATGATTTTTGAAGTTGATTTTTTTTTTATGATTTTATCCTTTATTTTTTTTATATGAAGTTTGATCCTCATTTATTTTATTGTTTTAGTTTTTGCTTATGAAAGATTTTAAAATTGATATTTTCTTCTTATTTTATATTTCAACATTTAAATTTATTGGAGATTGAGTTTTATAATTGAGTCCGGATTGGGATTTCACAGGTTCCGAGTTTGAAATATTAACTTAAGTTTAGAAGATTCATTCATGTTTGTTTTTTAAAACTAATATTTTTCTGGTTTTAACCCTTAATATTTATTTAAATAGAAATTGAGCTCTAATTATTATTGTTGTTTTTTGTTTTCCATAAGATTAAAGATTTTTCATTAATTTTAACAATGGCCCACTCTAGCTGATAAAAATACTTGTCTAGTTCGCTGGCCCAATTAAAAATGACAAATAACAAAAACAAAAATCATTTTCCCGCTTCTTCTGCTCTAAATTTCAAAATGTATTCAGAATCCCTCCATCCAAAAAAGAAAAAAAAATCTGCACACAAACAAACCCCTCCATTTTTCTCCGATCCCAACTAACTGATTTCCCGGGTTTCTCAACTCGGAAACCCTAAACCGTCCAAACCACCACAATTCCATCAACTCACAGTACACACTTAAACTCCCTATTCAAATCCAAGGTTTTTCTCTTTCAATTAAGAATGTATGTAAAGGAGATATGTTTAGAGGGGTTCAAATCTTACGCAACAAGAACAGTTGTACAAGGATTTGACCCCTTTTTCAATGCAATCACGGGGCTGAACGGGTCGGGCAAGTCGAATATTTTGGATTCGATTTGCTTTGTCTTGGGTATAACTAATCTGCAGCAAGTTAGGGCTTCGAATTTGCAGGAGTTAGTGTACAAGCAAGGACAAGCAGGGATCACTAAAGCAACAGTGTCAATCGTGTTCGATAATTCTGACAGGAGCAGGAGTCCTCTTGGGTACGAGAATCATTCTGAGATTACTGTTACAAGACAGGTTAGTTTTCTTCAAAAAATAAATTAAGGGTTTATAATATGAGGGCTTGGTGATTTTTTGAGAGAATGTAGTATTTTTGTGCAAGTAATAGCTATTCTTGTCAGAGGCGAGAGAAAGGTTTGGTTTTGTTCACGCAATCACACATTCTGATTAATAAAAGTTTCTCACTCATAAAATAAATAAATAAATAAATAAAAATTTTGCAAGTGGGTTTTTATGGTGAAGCTGGTCAGCCTCCATAGGCCTTGTTTTAATTGAAAAATTATGGTTCAGTATGTTTTGCTGTATTTGGTGATCGCTTCAAAGACCAAACTAGAATGTTACTGAAGTGAACAATATACTTTAGACATGAGAGAATGGCACTGATACCTGGTGATTGCGTATCTTATGCTCAATAAATAAAGGTTGGTGGTTATCACGAGGTTATCGAGCAACTCATGGAAAAAAAGACACTTTCATGGTCATGACTCTTTGATTTTAATTCAACTTGTTTGCTTTGATGGGGTTGATTTGATATGTGAAGGATTTATATTTGTATTTGTATTTGCAGATTGTGGTTGGTGGAAGGAACAAGTATTTGATCAATGGAAAGCTAGCCCAGCCTAGCCAAGTTCAAAACCTTTTTCATTCGGTGCAGCTGAATGTTAACAATCCACATTTTCTCATTATGCAAGGACGTATTACTAAGGTCTTAAATATGAAACCTCCAGAGATCTTATCTATGCTTGAAGAGGCTGCTGGGACAAGAATGTATGAGACAAAGAAAGAGTCTGCATTGAAAACACTAGAGAAGAAACAGAGCAAGGTGGTTGAAATTAACAAGCTTCTTGACCAGGAGATACTTCCAGCTCTGGAAAAGTTGAGGAAGGAGAGGATGCAATATATGCAATGGGCCAATGGCAATGCTGAATTAGATCGACTCAAAAGGTTTTGTGTTGCTTATGATTATGTTCAAGCAGAGAAAATCAGAGACAGTGCAGTTGGTGAGGTGGAACAAATGAAGGCCAAAATTGCTGAGATTGACCATAATGCAGATCGAATGCGGGTGGAAATACAACACAAGGAGACCGAAGTATCAAAACTGACTGCTGAAAAGGAAGCCAGTATGGGTGGGGAAGCAAAAACTCTGTCAGAGAATGTAGATGTGCTCGCTCAAGATCTTGTGCGAGAGGTATCTGTGTTGAATAACAAAGAGGATACTTTAAGGAGTGAACAGGAGAATGCTGAAAAGGTGATGAGGCAATGCTTGCTAATTTGGATGTTTATTTTTTTTTATGTGCTCTAGCTTTGTGTATTTGCTTCTAGTAATTGTTGAAGTTTTCCTCTTGTCGTTTTGTTTTTTAATGATTTTTTCAATGACCTGGGAGTTTTAATATCACATTTACATTTGGCATTTTGATGCTACCAGATTGTTCATAGTATTGAAGACTTGAAGCAGTCTGTAGAAGAGAGGGCCACTGCTGTTAAAAAGTCTGAAGAAGGAGCAGCTGATCTCAAAAAGAGAGTTGAAGATTTTTTCAAGAGTTTGGAAAATTATGAGAAGGAATACCAAGTAAGTATTCATGCTTGCTTATTTACTTCATTTTACTCCATTGAGACAGATAGCTAATGCATTTGATGAGCAAACCAAGTAATGAATTGAGAGAGTTTTAGTTTCTATGGATAGGGTGTACTAGCTGGGAAGAGCAGTGGTGATGAGGAGAAATGCCTTGAAGATCAACTGGGTGAAGCGAAGGTTGCAGTTGGAAATGCTGAGACAGAATTGAAACAATTGAAAACAAAAATTAACCATTGTGAGAGAGAGCTGAAAGAGAAAACACATCAGTTAATGTCAAAGTGTGAAGAAGCTGCTGCTGTACAGAATGAGCTTAGTGCTAGAAGGAAAGATGTGGAAAATGCTAAATCGGCAATGGAATCTCTTCCATATAAGGAAGGCCAGATGGAAGCTTTACAGAAGGTCTGCTTGCTTCCTCATGATGACATTTCGCCTTCAGCACCTATACATTTCCTTATAGTTAAATGCTTTTGTTAATTAAAACTTTTCTTCAGGATCGTGCATCTGAATTGGAACTAGTGCAGAAGTTGAACGATGAAATACGAGACCTTTCAGCGCAACTATCAAATCTTCAATTCACATACCGGGATCCTGTGAGAAACTTTGATAGGTCAAAAGTAAAAGGCGTGGTAGCTAAACTTATTAAAGTAAAGGACAGATCCACAATGACTGCCCTAGAGGTCAGGAATGCATATGTCACATAATTGGTTTTGTCACAAAAAATTTGTATGAGTAACAGCTCTTACTTGAGTTGATTATCAGGTTACTGCAGGTGGAAAGTTATATAATGTTGTTGTAGACACTGAGAGCACTGGAAAACAACTTCTTCAAAATGGTGATCTCCGTAGAAGAGTCACAATTGTCCCCTTAAATAAAATTCAATCCCATACTGTACACCCTAGGATTCAGCAGGCTGCTGTTAGATTGGTTAGTTGTTGCTTTCACTACCTTTCCATGATTTAGTGCCATTGTTTTTTTCTCCTTAGTTGATTTTTATCATTGTATTTTCAGGTTGGCAAGGAGAATGCAGAACTGGCACTTTCTTTGGTTGGCTATGATGAGGAATTGAAGGTGTGTCACCCCAGGCCTGCTCATCACATCAAGCGTGTCCACTTCATGCTTCTCATTTATAGTTTGTTGGTTATGCTGATTGTGGAAGATCCACAAATTATTCATGCCGTGAACGAGCCATGTCATGCAATTATTTGTGCCAATTTTTTAATCTACCTTTATCTGAATCTAAATCTCCTGTCTCTTCGGTACTGTTTCCCTTCCACTTTCGATTTTTTCTGCAGACTGCTATGGAATATGTTTTTGGTTCAACATTTATTTGCAAAACCATGGATGCTGCAAAGGAGGTATGACCATCTTTGCTAAAGGACTTGTCTAGATTGTTTGAATGTGTGAGAATCATTGGGGATAGGAAGTTGGGGGGGGGGGGTGTATTGTGATAACCTTGACCATTTAGAACCATTACTATTACAGAGTTCCTGCAACTTTGTTTCTTCTTTGCTTATAGTTATAGATACATCTTTCTTCCCCATCATTCTCAGAGCAAACTTTACTTAAAACTTTTTCTTAGGTTGCTTTCAGTCGAGAAATCCGCACTCCTAGTGTCACTCTTGAAGGCGACATCTTCCAGCCAAGCGGTCTTTTAACTGGCGGAAGCCGCATGTAAGTTGCTTTTTAGCTTACTTTTACAGATGAAATTCCTTACAGTCATGAACATGATGTGAAAGACCTTTTCTTTTGATCTGTCACCTAAATTTTAATTGTTTTCTTTTTTCTATTATTTGCTCCACCAAACCACAGCTATTATTTATTTAAATTTGCATTTAATGAAGCTTTCAAGGTTATACACATTCTTTCTGTCGCAGGGGTGGAGGCTATCTGTTAAGGCAACTCCATGAATGGGCAGAGGCTGAATCAAATCTTCTACTACGTCAGAGAAGGTTATCTGAAATTGAAGCAAAGGTAGAGTTCATTCCCTTTGGTCATGCATAAAAATGAAAGGAATAGAAGAAGATAATTATTGTACTTGTAAAGATATTTATTCCCTTTGTCCAACATTTGAAGGATGCTTTCTTACTTCACATCACGTGGAATCTATCTGTCTATTTGAACCATTTATATCCTTTCTGAAGCGATCAATTGGCATATTGATGCACTATGTGTTGAATAAAATATGTCTCACTCAAAGCGATGATTAGAAATTGATGGTAGGATTTGCTGGAAACTTTTCCTCATTAAATGTTGATACAAGTTGCTCCATCAGCTGCTTTCTGACATGATTCCTATGTTGTAAATCAACTATACTCCCCAACTATTATTTGTTTATTATGCCAGCATTTGAGAGTTAATGCTGTGATTGATACATGGAGGATGCTGATTTGTGCTTTATTTTCCTTATTTAATAACACACCTTTCATTATCATTTTTAACAGTTCTGAGTTTTGACATTCAAGATTCACATTGCTTCTCATCTTAAAATTGCAGATTACAGAGCTCTTGCCAGTTCATAAAAAGTTTGTGGACCTTAAAAAACAGCTAGAACTTAAGTTGTATGATCTTTCGTTATTTCAGGGAAGGGCTGAGCAAAACGAGCACCATAAGGTTTGTAATTTTTTTTATTCTCCTTCATAGCGTGTCTTAACCAGTTTATTTTGGTCATCATGCTGTCCCCTTCAGGTGTCAAGCATAGGTTCACTTACATTTTTTGGTTCTTGTTTGTTGGTTTCTTTTGTGGGGGAAATAGCTTGGTGAAGTGGTAAAGAAGATTGAACAGGAGCTTGAAGAAGCAAAGTTTGCAGCCAAACAAAAGGAAATTTTGTATAATGAGTGTGTTAGTACAGTGTCAAAGCTTGAGAAATCAATCAAAGAGCACGATAATAACCGAGAAGGCAGGCTCAAAGACTTGGAGAAACAAATTAAGGCTACAAAAGCACAAATGAAGTCAGCTTCAAAGGACCTCAAGGTAGGTTTCAATATTTCTGATCTTTTACTGGACTTTTTGTATGGAATTAATCTGCTATTCTGCATATTTTATACCTTTTAAATTGTCGCAACTCCATTATTTCTCACACGGCAATTAATTTTCCCTAGCCAAAAATCCTGATCAGCAATACTGTAGTTCTTCATGCCAGTTACTTGTTGAATTTATGATGCATTAAGCCTTTATTGGACATCAATATCCATTTGACCTTTCATATGTTTGTCTCATCAATTTGAACTTATAGTCCCTTTCCACAAAGTATATGTGGAGATAAATCTAGTTGGACGTGTACTTTGGGACAGTTGAGGAAAGGACACTTGCTTGGATGGAGGAAAGAAGGGAAATTAAACCATTTTTTGGCAACTGTAACTTGAATCCTATATATGCTGTCTTTTTTAGTCAATTCGGTGATTACTTAATAGCTCTTTAACACCTCATGCATACTTTTTCTTGCTATTAGGGGCATGAAAATGAAAGAGAGAGACTTATCATGGAACAGGAAGCAGTCGTGAAAGAACATGCATCTTTGGAGAGTCAATTAGATTCTTTGAGAACACAAATCAGCCGTCTCAATTTTGAAATAGAAGAACAAAAAGCCAAGGTAAACTGGGATATCTGATTTGGAAAATTTGTCAGAGCCTGATGTACATTTTATTGCAATTTTCCTTCTTCTTGCAGGTTGCTTCCACACGCAATAATCATGATCAGGCTCAATCTGAGCTCGATTCAATCCGTCTAAAGATGTTGGAATGTGATTCCCAAATTAGTAGCATTCTCAAGGAGCAGCAAAAACTTCAACATAAACTTGGTGAGACAAAGCTTGAAAGGAAGAAGTTGGAGAATGAGGTAATTTGTTTAGAGCCCTCCATATGTACTGTCCAAACTGTGACATTTTATTTATGCATTTCTCAATTTATGCAATAGGTGAAAAGAATGGAAATGGAGCAGAAAGATTGCTCTACGAAGGTAGATAGATTGATAGAGAAGCATGCCTGGATTGCTTCTGAGAAGCAGCTATTTGGGAGAAGTGGGACTGATTATGAATTTATGTCCCGCGATCCCACTAAAGCAAGAGAGGAACTTGAGAGATTGCAAGCGGAGCAATCAGGGTGTGTAACTTGCAAAGTTTTCAATTTGTGATTGCTCTAGTTATTACTGTAGTATCACTACTAATATTGTTATCTTTTGTGTCTCAAGAACATTTTTTTACCAGCCTGAGACCTTGAACCTTTTGATTCTGTGTCACATTTTCTTTTATCATTTGCAGACCAGAGAGCTGATTTCCTTTTCTTTTGTCTTTTTTTCTTTTATTTTTTATGCTGTATTTTTCACTGCTATGTAGGCTTGAGAAAAGGGTGAACAAGAAAGTTATGGCAATGTTTGAAAAAGCAGAAGACGAGTACAATGATTTGATGTCGAAGAAAAACATTATTGAGGTTGTTTACCCTGAATATACAAGCATTGTTGTGCCTTAGCTTTTCTATACTTGTGCTAATTTTGTGTTTACCAGAATGACAAGTCTAAAATCAAGAAGGTGATTGAAGAGCTAGATGAGAAGAAGAAGGAGACTCTCAAAGTTACATGGGTTAAAGTAAACAAGTGAGGGTTTTTTTTTCCTCAATGCAAGATTTCTTGCTTCTGATGTGGTGTTTTAATTTTACCCCAGCACTCAATTGTTTTCAATATTTGTGATGGATGTTCTGATTCTGGATTTTACAAATATGGCCATACACATGCTTAAAAATTTCAATATTTTTCAGTGACTTCGGATCTGTCTTTTCCACTCTGTTGCCGGGCACCATGGCAAAGCTAGAACCTCCTGAAGGTTGCAGTTTCCTAGACGGTCTTGAGGTTCGTGTTGCTTTTGGAAGTGTCTGGAAACAGTCGTTGTCAGAACTAAGTGGAGGCCAACGCTCTCTGCTTGCTCTATCTCTAATCTTGGCATTGCTTCTCTTCAAGCCAGCTCCACTTTATATTCTAGATGAGGTATACTTAACTAAAATATTGCATTATTGTTTTGGCTCTTGGAGAATTCCCCTTAACCTTTTTTACCCTTTTAGACACGTTGGATTTATTACTAAGTATATGTCATATTATGCCAGATAACTCCATACTTAATTTCCATAATAGCTAGTATACGAAAGAGAACATTCTTTTTATAGTGGCTTTGTTGACAGAACTTTGAAAGGCACTCAATGCTTGTGTACATCAAAAACACACATGCACAGGAACAAACTCACGATTTTTCTATGCCTAGCTATTTTATGGAATGCTTATGGTTTTATTTTTTGTTGGCCTCATGCTTGCTGGATTGTAGTAGAAAGTTTTTACAAGATTGATTTGTCAGTGATCTGATTCTTGAGGTTGTTGACAGGTTGATGCGGCTCTTGATTTAAGCCACACACAGAACATAGGGAGAATGATCAAAGCTCACTTCCCGCACTCCCAGGTCCAGTGGTTCTCTTCCGTGTTTAATGATAAATGAAAAAAATTCTAACACTGATAGGGCATCAAGTCTGAGTTATAACTAGCAATAGTGCAAAATTTCTTTCCTGAAGTTCATCTTTATTCTTAAGCCTACTTATGCCTTAAAGTTCTTTCGTTTGGATTGTATATTGTAGTTTATCGTGGTTTCACTGAAAGAAGGCATGTTCAACAATGCCAACGTTCTTTTCCGGACAAAATTTGTGGATGGTGTTTCCACTGTACAGAGGACTGTTGCCGCTAAGCAGAACAAGTGATTGCTTTACTATGGTCAGGTTCAATTGGTTATATTGCTGCAGTAGTATTTACAATCACTCTTTTATCGTTTACAGGGGATCTTATTTTTTTCAATTGATGTTGCCACTGATTATACTTAGGCAGATAGTGTAATACCAAGTTACTATTTTTTTTTTCAAGAAAAGGTACGAGGAGTTTCAACCTTCTTAAATTCATGTTCTGAAGTTGTGTGGTTTGTAATTAAATGTCACTCGATAATATTGATGCGGAGTGCTTGCCTTTCAGTCTCATGCAACTGTCAAACTAAAATCTGTGCTATATGATCCCTGGGATTTAGAAGCTCTTTTTATTAGCGGTTCATTTTCCTCCATCAATACTTGACCATATATTGTATTGTTTATCCATCATTGCCAAAAACTGAAATTGGAGAACTACATCAACATGATCCCTAGCAAGGGTTGATGAAATGATTACAATAATGATGATCTTACATGCACATTTGATTTCTCCCTTGTGATTGCTTGTGTCCT
>Ga0307517_10007786_pt1 | contig 15541 bp, 14 predicted proteins | sample 23_EM_MG_FD_194515 | JGI IMG/M metagenome (GOLD analysis project Ga0307517, IMG submission 194515) | Populus trichocarpa ectomycorrhiza microbial communities from riparian zone in the Pacific Northwest, United States - 23_EM | ecosystem: Host-associated > Plants > Roots > Unclassified | place...
AGGACGAAGAGATCGAAGACTGGCTACTGGTGGAGTGGGGACACCCTCAGAAGAAATAGCAGTCGGGAGATTCTCAGAGTCAAGCTGGGCAAGATTCAGGGTCAAACAGTGTTCGCACTTTGTTCTAACGAACTGAATTCTTAGAAAGATACTTCTTTACTAGAGAAGTCAAAGTAGCGTGAACATTAGTATAAATAGTAGGGCTCTCCCCGATGGTTGAGGATAACATCAAGCAACGGAGAAGAAACCTTAACAATATTATAAGTTATTACGATATTCTTCTATTACTTTATCAAACAATTCTTATTGAGTCTTCCTGACCTATAATCCGTTGTCACGAATATCCTCGGCCTAGTTAGCCCGGAATCCTACCGTGTTGGCTACCCCGTAACAGATAAAAGATATAAAATCATATTCCAACTTCTCGTATTGAAAAATACCTCAATAGTTGTGTAAAGATCCTATCTTCTTGACCAAAAACTACTTCTTATACAGGCATCTTCCCCCCACACCCCTAGTCCTAGTAACCTATCACCTCATGTCACGCAACCCCACTGCCTTATAGTAAACCTGAGTGATCATATGAAATCTATCAGCTTATTCCTATGAGTCAACCACATAATATACCTTCAACTAATCAAAACTCATAAAACAAATTATATATTCCAAATAAGTTATATACACAAAACCCATAGCTTATAATGTGAGTTTTGTGTGAAAGTTATTATATTATCTAACCATAACTTACAATCATAAGTCATAAAATAATCAACTAATTATAATATAACAATAACAAACTCTTACGTAGTAGTGTGAGATTTGTCTAGCTTAGTCACAATTTGTGACAATCTTTCCAGGATTTTACACTCCCGCTCTATCCAATTAACCAAATGCAGACTTAGAGCTGAAAGGCTGTTAACAGGACTAGTACAAGTTCTCACTGTAAATAACTATGGAATTATCCTATTGAAACTCTCTTACAAAGCTCATCTAAATCTCTCAGGCATAATTGCAGAATCTTCCTTATGGAAATAGTGAATCAGGAATGATAACGAATTAGAAACAACAAATAAAAGCATATTACATCCCTTATATTCTATCAGAATATACTTTCTGCCCCCTGTACTACCAAACAACGCACATTTTCACCAAGAAAAACAAATTTCCACAAATTTCCATTCATCTACAGCTATGCCTTCTCTGCTACATGATTGTTTGATTTGATACTCCACTTAGGTCTATTAAACAGTTCACTAGATCTTTCCTACTTATACTTTATTACTCACTTACTTTCTTGAGCATTCTGATGAAACTCCCCATATAATTCACAATCTGATTAGATAACTGCAGTGGCTCAAGTATACAAAAGTTCTAATAAAATCCTAAACTTGGTATATAGTCATGGGTCCAACATGTTGCATTACTGCTCATATAAGATAACAGCAAAGGTCTCCAATGCCACGGAGTTTTATGTTTTATCCCTCCAATGCCACAACGCCCTCCAATGCCACAAGATTGTGTAAGATAGAACCCTGATCGGATAAGAAAATATTTTACCGTGACTTTTTCTGGTTAAGGTGCGAACGGTGGCCATTCAGTGGGCAAGCAAGACAACCACCACACCCTTCACCAAAGCCAGGAATATATTACTTGGAATGTCCGCGCTTGCACAACTCCCGGCTTCGCCAGTGCTGGGACAATTGTTCCCTGCATTGACCGTCCTTAAGGAGCTCGTGGAGAATTGGTCTGTGAAAGAAAGGTTTTCATTCAAGGTAGCTGATAAAGATCATGAGCGGGTAATCTATACCTGTGTGGTTCCTGAATGTGGATGGCGCATCAGAGCAAACCAGACAGGGGAACAAGATGTTAAGGTCACAGTGCTAAATTCTGAGCATAATTGTCTTCCCGGAGATAGACTAAAGCGCTATTCAGTCCCCAGCTCGCTCAGCTGGCTCCGCCGACACCTTCCACGATACCTTAATGTTACACAAGCAACCAAGCCAAGAGAGATTATTGACTGTCTTCGCCACAACTCTGCTACCTGCTGTCAACCTCATGCTTAGAGCTGACATTTCTCTATACATATTTCCTTGGTCCTTTTCCTCTCAAAACCAAGAGGTGGCTATTTTGATAGCAGATAGGGTAAGTTAAAGGAGTGGTGCTATGTTTACCGGATGTGTGTCTAGGTATGGGTATTCTGCCTTTCATATGTCCTTTCCTGTATCCTAGTTCTGGTATCATATTATGTGTATAGTGAAAAAAAGTCATGGTAAAATATTTCCCCATACGATTAGGGTTCTATCTTACACGATCTTGTGGTATTGGAGGGCGTTGTGGCATTGGAGGGATAAAACATAAAACTCTGTGGCATTGAAAACCTTTGCCGAGAAGATAATTAGCTAAAGGAAGTAATTATTTTTGATTGTAATTATGCAAGAGGATTTAAATCATAGAGCAGTTTTGAATTACTCATTAAGAGTAATTGAAGGTCAGAGCCTTCAGTGTATATAAAGTTAGATTCTAGATCTGATTCTAGTTTACTTAAAGAAATAGCTATGGGCACAGTTTACTAAGCAAATATTTTTTATTCAATAAAAGGTTACAATCATAATACTACTTGTTTAAGGATTCTTACATTTGTTTTTTTAATCGATTTTTCTTCTTCTTCTTGCTCTTGGCCTTGTGGTAAGATTACCTATTTCATGGTATCAAGAGTTGACAGTCATACTCCACAGGAGGAACTTTATAAGTAAACTATAACTATAATCTATTTCCTTCTGCTTCCTTTCAACCACTACCCTCTACATCTTCTTAGGCTAATAAGCAAGATTTTACATCTTTTTATTTTAAATACTAAGAAGATTCTCTAATAAATAGTAATAATTGTAAGAGGAATGAGGGTAAGTACTACTGTACCTTTAATATTTGCTACGATAGCAATTGTAAAAACATGAAAGGAACAACTGTTACCTATGAAAAATATACAGAAATTCAATTGAGAAACCAATATCTATTTCTAAATTGTTTAGAAAAGTTTAATAAAACTGATTGGAAATATTGAATCTACTTGTAAGAATAAACTTTCTAATTTCCAGATAGTAGTATGTATGTAAATTGTGAAATATAAGGATTTTAAGTTATAATTTGAATTAAATGTATTACTTTCTTGAAATATCAGTTAAAATAATACTATATTACAGCAGATTATACTTATGAGAAATAGCAAGATAGGGGTATATCTGTGTATATAGCAGTATGTAGCTGTAGAGCTATATTACAATTATCTGCATATTTGTATTGCACAAGGTTTCATTACTCTCCTAGTGCTATTTTAACATATTATTACAAATATTATTGAGCTAGCCTAAGTGTCAACTAGTTGTCTAAACCACTATTTTTGCAGTAATTTAGGCATATGATATTATAATTTTTACTACTTATAGTTATTATAATTTATCTTAAAAGCTATATTGGATTACTTTCACTGCTTTTAAAACATATTTATAGTATCATATTTAAAATAAGGAAAATAGGAAGCTTTCAAGTAGTTTTTTTCTTATTAGAGTAAAAAGCCTGTTATTTGTGAATTCTTACTTATTAAGTTTGATTTGTACATGTTCTTATCAGTTTCTTGCTTTCATTTACAGCTTAAAGGTATTCTGAATCATACAACCCTTGAACTATCTACTTTATACAATCAAGAGAAAAAAGCAATATACAAACTAGCATTTATAGATGATTACAGGTTATACATTAAGCTGGAAGAGCAGAGTAAGCCTATAGCGCTTTTTTTAAAGCTAGTATAGGATGCAAGAGCTAGCTTTTTCAGCCATGCCCTTTTCAAGAGGTAAAAGTGCCAGTAACTATCAGCTGAGCATATTCCATATCAATGAAAAAAAGAAATCCTAAACTTATTATAACTAATTCATAAGCTCTTGCATGCTTCACTCTAGTTAATGTCTATCACTCGGGCTTCAAACTAAAAACATAACACTGCACCAGCTGAAAGTTAAGGCAAGGTGATAGCATTAGAAACCTGCAGACACTTAACCTTCATCCTCTTCCCTCTTCTTTAGCATTCTATTTGCACCCCTATATATCATACTTCATTCCATTAGCCTGGAATTGGAATTAGGGCCGGTATAAACGGGGTCCAACGAGGCCCAACCACCATGATACCCCGCTGCCGGCACGATTCTCAATTACTGGGTAGCGGCGGGATAACACTACAAGAAACCGACCCGCCTTTTTATTATCATTATTATTATTAACTAACCTTATGATACTTGACGTGCTTTTGTTTTTTTTACTTTACGACAGCTTTTTTTAATTTATTTTTTAGCGGTGATTTTGAGTGCAGTTGTCGCTATTGTTGTGCGGTTGTCGGCGCAACTTGTCGCTGTGGTTGTCGCGGTGGCCGCGGTTGCAGTTGCACTTGTTGGCCTAAGAGTCAACGCAACGGCAGAGGGAACCTTTACTGTAGTAGGATCCCCATCGCCCGGTTACGAATAGCAAGAAAGAATATTTACTTGTGCGCAAATCTCGCCGCACTATTGTAGAGTCCCAAACTCGTGCGATATCGGTATTGCACAATGACCACCCAACTTGGCTATCGCACACGAACAGAACCGACGGTACTGCCTCCGCGTAATAAAAAGGAAAAGGAAAAGAAAAAAAAACAACCAAGTCATTACGCTTCGATGGTCTCGTGGTTGTCCCTGGAGTGCGCTAGGAGAACAGTGGTGCTGGGAAACAGTTTCACGAAGTGTTGGTAACGTATACCGTATGTATGCATGCAGACTGCCTTTTGGGGGGACGGGGTCCGAGCCTTGTGGAAAATGTGCCTGGTGCGCGCACCACTGATCGCTTCTTTGCAGGCATTCGAGTGACATCGGATGATTTCTGAGATGTCCAGACCCTTGTTGAAAAACCTAATTGTCACCTCCCCCTCCTTGTTCTATGCAGCATTGAGGCAAGAGGGTCCGTGCTGAACCATCGCCACCAGCAACCTTTCACCCCCACACTCTGCACCCCCCCCCCCCCCCTGCTATATCATCCCTTTGAAACTGAGAGGGGAGAGAGCCCACCGGTGATAGATAAGGGAAAAGGAAAAAGAAAGAAAGTCGGAAAGTCTGAAAAGGCGAAGAGAGGAAGAGGGGAAGAGGGGAAAAAAAGTAGAAAAAAGTGGCAAAAAAAGAGAAGAAAAAAAAGGACAATGTCGTCGGTGCAGCTTCCACTTACAAGGGAGTCTGTGCTAGAAGCACACGAACTAATCAAGTCGTATATCCACCGTACTCCTGTATTCACCTCTACAACGCTATCAAAGCTCGCATCATCGGGTGATACGAACATCAACCTGCTCTTCAAATGCGAGAATCTCCAAAAGATCGGCGCATTCAAGATTCGCGGAGCAACCCACGCCCTCGCCCGGCTCACGGACGAGGAATTGCAGAAGGGTGTTGTGACCCACAGCTCGGGTACTCCCTCCCCCCTTCACCTCCCTTCACCTCCTCCTCCTCATTGCCCCTCACCCCTCCCACCAACCAACCAGCCCAACCCCCCCAACGGAGGAGCTCAATGCTAACGACAAAGGTAAGGCAACCATGCGCAAGCACTCGCACTCGCGGCAAGAGAGTCCTCTTTGGACAGAGGCTTCAAGATACCCTGCTACGTCGTCATGCCGCGCATATCCACGCCGTCTAAGATCGCCGCGGCGGAGGGGTATGGGGCGCAGGTGGTCTTTTCGGGGTCTACGTCTGCGGAGCGAGAAGCTGAGGTCAGGGTAGTTCGGGAGAGGACGGGAGCGGTGCTTGTGCCGCCCTATGATCATCCACATATAATACTCGGACAGGGGACTATGGCTGTGGAGCTGGCTGAGCAGGTGGAGGAGGAGCTCGGGATGTCATTGGACGCAATTATTACACCTTGTGGGGGCGGGGGAATGCTTGCCGGCGTTGCTGTTGCGTGCAAGGGGACTGGGATCAAGGTTTTTGGAGCGGAGCCGAGGGAGGGTGCGGACGATGCTTGGAGGGGATTGAGGGATGGGAGGAGGGTGGATAGTGTGAAGAGCCTGACCATAGCCGATGGCCTGCGCACCCCGGTTGGGTTGACCAACTGGGAGGTGATTAGCGATAAGAACTGCGTTTCTGGTGTGTATACCGTCAGTGAGGAAGAGATCAAGTCAGCTATGAAATTAGTGGTCGAAAGGATGAAGATCTTGATCGAACCTAGCTCCGCTGTGCCGGTCGCTGTGGCACTCTACAGCGACGAATTCAGAGGGGAGATGCAGAAGCTTGCTCAAGGAAAAGATGTGAATTTGGGGATTATTATAAGTGGCGGAAATACCACTATCGACAAGATTATAGAGCTCTTTGGAGTGAAAAACTAGCATAGACGCTTAGGCGATATAGCAATAGAGCGGCTTGCGCAGTCATAGTTTGTATCTGGAGGCCCTCGATTCCCACCGCTAGTTATCAAACATTTCAGTATGTCGTCAGCTCATTTCTTTCTTTCGAGAATTGTTACCACTAGTTGGGGCTGGCTCGCTTCCGCCCTTTCGAATACTATTTCTTTCTCCTCTCAAATGCTTCTTTCAGGTCTCTACGTCTTTTCAAGCCGGGTACTAGTTAGGACGAACGGGTGTTCTCTTTTGTTGTTCTTTTTGTTCTTTCAATATGGTTTCTTTGAAGACCTTTGTTTTCTCGATTCATTGTTGAGGATACAGAGGGATCCCGGTGGCAATGGCAGGACTGTTGTTCTCCCTAGGGATATGTTTTTTAATCAATAATCTTAACCGCTAACCGTAGCCACTTCCTCATCCAAACGCTTGCCGGTTGCTATACTGCCCGAGTGACTATTTATGATTAGTGATCTATTTATGAATATCCCTGGTAGTCTGCTGTGCAGGGGCGAATAATGCGTTGTCTGTCTTCTTGTGCTTGTCCTAGGCAAGAGATATTTGGAAATACGAACGGTGAGTTTGTGACATGCAGCGGTTTTCTGCTATATATTTTTCGAGTCCCTGTTTCTGGGTACTTCCCTGCCTGGATAAGTTGGGTGTGCTGGCGCATTTTACAATTTCGGTTCTGGAGCTGTGGGAACGGAATAGACGAAGTCCATACGATAAGGGTATTTTGGGCGAGTATTTGGTGGTAGAGTTGCTGGGAGAAAACATACCAAGTCGTATATAGCCTCAACTCGCGCGGGGGATATGATAGTAGCGATTGGGGTCATTTGGTAACCTGATGGCCAAAGCACGCACAAAAATTCCGGGTCTTCGGGCTATCGTTGTACAACCACGATAGATGGAAACAACATGGAAAAGCGTTCAAAAGGCAGTTTTCCTATACGGTAATGGCATCCGCACAAAAAAGTGTTATTTTTTCCCCCTTCAATTCTCCTATCGTAGAGTGCTGAGGGTGGAGTGGAAAGTTCTTTCCCTCGAGGGATCATACCTGCCGAGACTAGGGACTGTTCGTATGGGACCCTTACAGGAACACATTGCAGCACACCTTGCCCAGCTCATGCGCCCACAGCTCCGTATCGTACAAACTCCTGAGGGAAAGGGTCTGGAGTGAATAAATATTATATTATTATACCTCAGACATGTTATTTTATTTTATTTCAAAAAATTTCCAAAGCTGAGATTCAAGATATCTTTGTCAACAGTGCTTCCAGTTCATCCCGTCCGTCCAGGACGGGGTGGGGACGACGAAGGACGGGACGGACTTCCTTGGCGCCGTCCTGGACGGGGTGCGGCCGTCGACTGCAGACACGCAAAAGTGCGCAACGAGGCAAATACTAGTACCCAAACAAGTTTAAGATTAAAAGAGGAAATAAAATAAAAAAAGAGGTGGTGCTCGAGCGTCCGACCAGGGGTGGTAGTCGTCGGACTACCGTCGACGACGACGACTGGGAACACTGATCTTTGTATGGTGGCTGGGAGACCTGTGTTTTGACCTGTGTTTAACAAACCCGACGTGTTGGTAACAGTCGGATATTTGGCAATTTCGGAGAATTACTAAGCCCTTGTGTGGAGTTTTTTGCTTTTTTCGACCCGGTTCCAGACTCTCGGGACCCACCCCAAGGTAACGCCAAAAAAACAGGAGAAAGACTTGAACAACGACAGCGTCGAAATAGTGTGATAAGAGAAATAGGACCTAGGAACGATGAGGAGGATCTGAGGAGGATCGGTTTTACATGTCTAGAACTACATTTTCTCTTGTTAGCGTGAGCTTGGATTTTGGATGTAGAATTATTTGTGGTTGTAGCTGGTAAGGCATGTTTGGATACAACGATTCCGTTCTGTTGCCCCATACAAATGGATGACCTTTTCCCTTCCATTTTAAAACGGAGAGAATGATATTTTCACAGCAGAAACGGTCGTCCAACAGAACGGTCTCGTTTTTGCCAAACAGGCCCTAAGTTGGCTGCAGGTGCCGGAAATGTTGAGGAGTGTAGGGGTTTTCCATTGAGAATAGCCATATTCACAACCTTCTAGAGGCACTTATCTAGTGAAGCTATTTGGGCCAAAATTTCAACTATATGTGCACCAATTTGCTTTCCAACCCTTTAGAACTCTGTACCTAGGCTGGCTGAGGAATTGTCAAGAGAGCTATAGTTGGCCACTGGTCTTGGCGCGATTTCTGACAATTTTGGTAGAAAAATGGCAATGCTTGGCGCTGTGTTCAACTTCAACTTTACTTTACAATGCATGCTAATGTGTCCAAAAATTCTTTTAATAATCTGTAAGTGCTTGGAGAGGCTCAGATATTTGAAAGAATTTCAGATCGGGGCATTGGTCTTTGAATTTTTTTACGGCTTCAGAATATGGGGAAAGGAAAGCATGGAGTACGGTAACATGATTTGGGCCGTCACGTGCCATTCTGCTCACCGATTTTGTCACCAACCTCGTATTGGCGCCACGCATTGCAGGATTTGGCCATGGCGGTACGGGGGATTGCGTCGGTATGGGAAAATAGGATATAGTCGCCCCCGCAAAACTCTCATAACTTTCCAAGTACTACCAATATTTACTCTTGGAAACACTCCGCTTGCCCTCTCTGTTCGCTGTTCAGTAAAACAAATCATGATAAAAGTTTGCAATGTCACTGAGCATGTCCAAAAACAGTTAACCGCAAGGTTTTTGTTGTTCTATTGCTCTATTGCTGGTAATATATATAGCTTTGGGGGCACAGGGAGGAGCATGAGAACTCTATGGACGGGGCGCACAATGAATGAACATCTACAGTATTTACGAGCTGGAGCCTGGCTGAACATGATATACAGTTTTGAAGGCGTTCGGATATCAAACCCTTTGGCTAAGCCATATAGCGGCCTTACATCCACCTCTGATAACATTGAAAAGGACGTCGTAACCTTTAGCGCCCTGCGAGTCATGCTGAACAGCAGTGTCAAGGCTAGATAGCTCCTGTCAGTGGTATTCTTTGAAAATTTAGACGTCAAATAAAGGAACGTACTGCTCTAACTCATCGTCTCGAAACTCCCTGATTGTATCTATGAGTTCTTTCAATTCGCCATTTTGGAGCAAATCCTGATCATCCTTGAGCATGCCCAATAGTGTCCTCAGCTGGTCATTGTAATGACCACCAATCTCGGTTTCTACAGCCTCTGTACATGCCATTGCCGCCTTCTCGCCAAGAAGGGCCGTTCCAACCCCCAGAGCATATCCCGCTACATTCCATAGTGGGCGTAAGGCGGTGGGGCGGATACGGTGTTTGGCAACGAGCTTGTTAAAGGTTTCGAGGTGGTGAACTTCTTGATCCCACATATGCCGGATCAAAGGTTTGAGGCGGGGATCACGCTTGAGAATTGCATATTGCCCTTCGTAAATGAGATTGGCCCCTAGTTCGCCGGCTTGGTTCACACGAATCTGAAAGTAAAATTAGGCAATCATTAAAGGAATTGGGGTGGTATCAATGTTTAAGCGAGCTGCTCACCGCGCTCTGAAGAAATTCTCGCTCTTTCTCCGTGAGGGGCCGTTGCTTCGGGTTGAGCCCGGCTTCCGAGGTGTTTGCCGCTCTGGTTGATAGTCGATGGAAATATAAATTGGAGGGGGGGGTATATGGAAGTTGAGATCGTTGCTGACATCGCAAATGCGGTAGCAGTGGGGAGAGTCTTCTGCTCGTCATGATGGCGTATTGCTGTAGGGATATCTGGAGGAACGGGGCCGAGTGAGCTTATGCTGAGTCTACTTCTGGGCGGGGAGGTAAGCAGGAGGAGATGGAGGTGCTGTGTCGGAATAAAGATCTAATAGGGTTTGATAATCGATTTCAACACCCCAATCATATATGATAATGGCTTATGCGAACGCCTACGGTAGGATATGGGTGCGGTACCTCTTCCCTGGGACTTGATACCTAGAATGACTAATCAGGGCATCGGTTTCCGACCAGGCGCGAGTTAGACCAGCTTAACAATTGCTCAGTAAGTTACTCTTGTCGCTCAGCTACCGTGCCAGTAGTCTACCGGTGTCCACTCGGCGACTTCGCGCCTCCTGTTTCTTCTCTCAACCGCCGCCCTTAGAAACACCATCTTGACCACAACAATCGTTAGGGACACGTCCTCAGGGTGACTGCTAGCCTTCCCTCCTCACCCTCAGTCTTCTGTACTCCATTCCTTCCTTCTTACTCTACCACCAGTTTTTTACTCACAAACTCACCATGTCTCTCGACAACGAACTACTGATGCTTGCTGGTGAGGAAAATGAGGAAGATTTCAAACCTTCTTCACCCCCACGTCGTAAACGAACCTCTTCGCCAAACTCTGTCTCTCCTGCGAAAAAGAGGGCTAAGCCTACTGTCAGAAAGACAAACAAGAAAAAAACAAGAAGGGACAGCGATGATGGAGGCGATGAAGAGTGAGTATTCTTTCCCTCCCTTCGACATGGACATGAAAATTTCTGTGTTTTTGTTTGACTCTTTGCGCCCCTTTTAAAGGGTGTTCGCTACCTCGAATATTCTCTACTTGCTAAAGACGAGCTAACGATTCTATTAACAGTTCTTCAGGACTGTCGGACGCCCCTTCTTCATCAGAGGAAGGCTCTCGGTCTGAGGCTGAGGAATCTATGGACCTCGATTCCTCCTCTGACGAGGAAGATAGCGTTCAGGATCTCTACCCGCTGGAAGGCAAATACAAGGATCAAGCAGACATGAGAGCGTTGCTTGCAATGAATGAAATCGACCGGGAGGCTTTGTTAGCAGAGCGTGCTCTTCGGATTGACCGCGCTCAGCAGAATCGCCACCTTCGCAACTTGCTCAAATCGAGGAATGCAGCTGACAAGGCGAACGGAGCGTCTGTATCCGGGGCCAATCGCAGATCTACTAGGACCAAGAGCATGCCCAAAAAGACCGAAGAAACCACTAAGAGGGGTAAGTTGGATGAGCTCCGGAAGACCCGAGAGGAGCGTAGTACTCGTGCTGCCGGGTCCGGCAAACAAACTGGCGACGAAGAGGATGCTCGTGCAAGGAGGAGGAGCATCAATGAAGATGATGAAGATAAGGCTTATAATGAAGAGATTTACGTTAAAGAGGATGATAGAGAGATCCTGATTGCGGACGTAAATAAAGCGAGGATTGGCAGGACTGGATTAGCAAAGCTTTGCGATTATCCCGGTTTTGAGGAAGCTGTCACAGGTAATTTCGGTGACGTGGCGGAAGACGTGTTTGTGTGTTAATGTTTGTCCAGATTGCTTTGTCCGCGTATCCCTCTTTGATAGAGAGACAGGATCTACTTCATATCGTCTTGGCTGGGTTAAAGGTGAATTGATTGTTCGGTTCTTCTTGATTCGCTCTAATATCGTTTTTTAGGCTTTGTGAATGGAAAGTATTACAATATGCTCGACGGCAAGCGTCGCACGGATCAACATTTGCGTGTTTCGCAAGGCTTGGCCGAGAGGAGCTTTGGGATGGAGTTCATGTCAGACAGCCCAATTACTGAGGTATGCTTGGCTATGATCGCGTCCTCAGCGGTAAACTAACTTGTTGAAGGCTGAGTTGAACCGGTTTAAGAAACAAATGGACTTTGACCACTGCGCCATGCCGCCCCTGTCTTTGGTGGAGAGAAAAGCTCGCGAACTTCGTGAACTCGATAGTCGTGTTCTTACCCAAGACGAAGTCAATGAGATAATTCGAAAGCGCAATTCGGACAAAGTGGACACTGTCAATATAGTCCTCAAGCGTGGCCGTTTACGTGATGCCCGCGAGGCTGCGCAGCTTAAAGGAGATGAGGTTGAAGTTGCCCGTGTTGATAAGGAGCTTCAGGACCTTGGCGATCAACATGGCAAGAGCCTTGTAGTTCCTAAATCACAGATGGATCGCCTGGCAAAACTCAATGCGGCGAATCGCAAAAAGAACGTTGCTGAGATACGCAGGGCTGAGATTGAAGAGAAGAGGGCGGCCAGGACTGCCACAGTCCAAAACCCGTTCATGCGGGTTAAAACAGTCGCTAAGACTAGACATAATCTGGATGGGGGTAAAAGGGAAGGGGAGGACTCTCAGAACGCTAGCGGAGACTCGCAAACCGACGCAGAGACGAAACCCAACCCCGCTGGCGTTGGTTTCCTTAGCTCTTCTGCGAAGGGAAGAGGGAGACTAGGCGCTAGTGTCGACGACGTTATTGCGAATTATGACTTTGGCATTGAGATAGATATCTAAGCAATCGGTGACGGAAAGTGAATATCTCTCCTTTATATTTTTCATTTCGGGTTTCTGCATGATGGGGTTTTTCTGGGTGAATTGGCTGTTTTTTTTTCGTTTCTTCATTGCTCAAATGTTATACAATCGATTCAATCATGCAAGCCTATTAATTTTATCAATACACGGAGTCTTGGGTTTTTAGTCCCACTTTTTTATACATTTTCTTTAGCATATGACTGTCAACAATATATCAACATCTATCAAACCTGCTAACAAAATAAAAACAAATCCTCTTGTGCTCGTTATCTCGGTGGGGAACTTATACGTTGGTGTATATCTTCATTATATTCTAACAGACAGGTGTCATAACAATATTTAGGAAAAACAAGACTCCGAAACCAGTTAAATTACTTCGCCTAGGAAATAAACACAGAGCCGGCTAAAGAGATAAAACGAAAGGAGATCTCCCACAAACCTAACTAGCTGGGAACGCAGTGCGAATGCTGTTAATTATTTCTTCTCGACTCGAATTCCCCCCGTATCGTCGTCATTGTCATCGTCGTCGTCATTGCCGTCGCCATCGTCGTTCGCTTCTTCCTCCTCGGCGCCATCCTCCCCATCGTCCCGTTCGTCTTCTGTCGCATCGCCCTCGCCCTCGCCTGATCCTGGGAGGGCATTCAATGCGGCAGCGATAGCCTCTGCTGTTGCCGGCCTTGCGAGCAGGACATTTGGATCCTCCACCGGATCCCACACCAGGAATCTCTCAAACGGCGTTTCATCCGATGATTCCGCTACGAAGTCATGCATCTGTATAGCGGATGTGTCTGGCTCCCAGTGGTCACAGCTGCGTGCGTACGCCTCCTGAGACAAGCCTGAGCATACATATCGGAGTCTACGGATCTCCGAAGACATTACCCTGGTGACGAACGATCTCCTGGGCCGAGTGATGTAGCGTATATGTGTGGCTCTGCGCATTGACTCTCTGCGTTCTATTGGGTGAGAGTGCGGGTTTGTTGGGGCCATTGGTTTGAATTTGAGGATTTGAAGTTGGTAGTTTGGAATTGAGGATTGAGCCTAAGAAGCTTTTGGGAAGGAAGGGAGGCAAGAAATCGGCAATGTCTGAGGAGGGTTATACTAGCAATTGGGGTCTCAAAGAAGGATCAACTGCTGATGGTGTTTTGATCGCGTCCTGATCCTCTGGCTTTATACCATTTATATGGGGGGGGGGGGCAAACCCCAGTCGCTGATACGGCGGAGACAAAATATATCCAAGGCACCTTGCTGAGTGCCAATCACGCTGATGTGTGCCAATAGCCCTGGCGACACATGAATTGTCCCTCGGTCACCGCCAACGTCCATCTTTCCCTCATCCTCCGCCCCGGGTCCCCATAGGCTGGGGCCATGTCGGGAGAGGGGTACCTTGAAAGGAAAGGGAAGGGACAAAACGGGAAGCTCACAGTGGCCATGATAGGGCAACTGAACTTTTTTCATTTTTTTCATTCCATTCTTGCATTACGCATACATGTGCTCCACTCGTTCGTTCTCTGCTTCATTCATGGGCTGGATCCATACCGTTAGGAAAGGACAGCTTACATAGGGTGGCATCGCGGCCAAAGCGCGAAGAAAAGTCGCTCAACGTTCAATTATAGCAGCTATCTATCAGGAAAGGATGAAGTACCGTGTGACCTAGACCTAGCAAGAGAATGATGTAGGGGCAGGACATGGTAGCTGGGACTGACGATCGTCCAACCCGTCCTTCCTGAGGACGGGGCACGATGAAATGAGACTACTACTATGGTGTAGAATTTCCCTTTCCTGGAATTGCCTTGCATTTTTACCCTTGCTTTGTATTAGATTTACTCCCGCTACCGGCACTTCTTGGTATCTTCCGTATTCGGCCCTTGGCGGTTTCTGTTTTCTTTTTTCCTTTTCGCTTCCGCACGCTTTTCATTCCTTCCTCCTACCGTACTTGTGTTGTGGGATAGCACCGGTATACCAGAAATGTTATGTCAGTTGACGAGGAGGGGGGCCGTTCCAGAGACCCGCACCAAGGTGTAACCTGTAGGGGTTGGGAGAAGCAATATCATGACAAGGGGTGGCAGAGTACCGGTATGTACAGCACCAGAAAAAGGCATGGCAGCGTTACAAGGGGTGGGGATACTAAAAATCTTCTTGTTAATGATGTGCCGGTCTCTCCCAGCTGCTCGGGACACCAAAGCCAGTATGGTGGGACTGATTCCAGCGTTAGGGATGCGGGAACTATTGATTGCCGGGGTATTGAGCCAAGACGGGCTTTAGTTCCAAGTAGTCATGGCTTTGGCATGAGCTTATGTACTCGAGCACAGATATCACTTCCACCGACAGTGGTGCCTATCCGGGGCCCCCCTGCCCCGGACTTGTACTCGTCCCAGGCAAGAAGTACCCGGAAACAGGGGGGGTCAATTTTGTATGAGCGCTCAGATAATTGCAGGGGGTTTATCATACAAAAATCAAATCCCTGTTTCCGGGTACTTCTTGCCTGGGACGAGTACTCAGTATCATGGCGAAAAATAGTCGAGCGGGGGGGGCTGGTTGGTAGGAAGAGTGGGAAAAAAAAGAAAAGTAAAGTAAAGTAAAGTAAAACAACTGACTGACCCGGGAGCCTGGAATCGGATTTTTTAGTTCCCCATCCTCCCATGTATTGGCGGTCCTCGGCAAAAGACCGTCTTTGGAGGCTCGCGATGAGTTAAGTCAGTTGAGCCGGTTTGAATTGAATGGTTTATGATCAGAGCTACAATCTTTGCTAAGCGATGATAAAAAGACACCGGTAGGATACTCGAGTACTGTGTTCGGGTCGGGGGGGGGGGGGGGGGGGGGGGGGGAAAGATTGACACCAAGGACCCATT
>Ga0307517_10007788_pt1 | contig 15540 bp, 8 predicted proteins | sample 23_EM_MG_FD_194515 | JGI IMG/M metagenome (GOLD analysis project Ga0307517, IMG submission 194515) | Populus trichocarpa ectomycorrhiza microbial communities from riparian zone in the Pacific Northwest, United States - 23_EM | ecosystem: Host-associated > Plants > Roots > Unclassified | place...
CTTCATCTTTCGATATTTTTAGCATCTCAACTCTCAAGTATTTTACCCTTGATCTTTCGACCGAGTGCTAGGCACTGGGCTCTGTCCTTAGAACTGAGCTCGTGGATGATTAGGGCCAGACACGTTATATAAGCCTGTGATTTTATAAGCTTTTGGACGTTTAAGCTTCATTAATAAAATGTTTAGAAACACGGTGTAAATAATATTTTTAAAATTTAAAATTTTATTTTTTTATTTAAAATAAAATAAAAATTATGTTTTCAAATCATTTTGATATGGTTGTTAAAAATAATTTTTTAAAAATAAAAAAAACTTCATTTTGATATTTTTTTTGAGTGAAAAACACTTTAAGCTGTTATCACTATCACAATCCCAAATACAACTTTAAATATTTTGTTTTGAAAACTAATGATAAATCATCGAGAGGTAAATGCTATAGTTGAACCAGTACGTATTACTATTTGTTTTTGCGTTTCAAAAGTGTTTTTGAAAAAATTTAAAATTTTTTTATTTTTTTACTTTAAATTAATATTTTTTTGAATGTTTTCTGATCTTTTTGATATGCTGATATCAAAAATAATTTTTTAAAATAAAAAAAATATTATTTTAATATATTTCCGAGTAAAAACACTTTAAAAAACAACCCCAACCACACTCTTTAACTATAAAAAAAACGTCAACACGCAACCACTTTCAGAAAGCTTTGTGAAGCTCGACTCAAATACAGCAATTTGTTCTTCAGGCTGTGGACTCGACATAATTGCCAGAGATCACCACGGAGACGCCCTTCCGAGTGCCCATAAATGGATTCAGCCCCATCTACCTATTGTCCTTGGGGAAGCAAAGGAAGCAGGATTCTCTAAGATTATGCTTGAATCAGGCTGTCTTCAGGGTTATCTTGGGCAAAGAAGATGAAGACTGCTAGTCAATGATTGCTAAAGATAGACTACTTTGTATCATCTTCTTCTCAAGCTTTTCTTCGTAAGCACAGTCCATGACAAAATGGCCCATTTCGTAGAAATACAGCCATATATGCTGAACATGAAAGCATTAAAATGGATGTTGTCCCTAATTCTCTGTGAGATATGTGTGGTTCAAAGTGATTTATCTCCATCTTCTTTATGAAGGAAATTGATGAATTGATAAAAACAACAGCAACAAGAAGAAGAAGTTGGGTGGTAAATTAATCTTGACATTTTTTTTTTATGATATCGGGAATGGTTAGAGGAAAAATATATAGGATGCTTTTCTTTTTTTTTTGTAATGGACTCGACACTGTGTTGGGAATGCGGTACAAATTATATTTTACAAAAATTCAATTTTTTTTTTTGCTAAAAAATATTTTTTTTAGTATGTTTTGGATTGTTTTAATGAGCTGGTTTTAAAAATAATTTTTAAAAAATAAAAAAATATATCATTTTAATGCATTTTAGCACGAAAAACAATTTAAAAAACAATCTCAACCACACTCTAAACATAGTTATAATAGAAGATTTAAAGATGCAGCATTGACAATTTTATGTTGTAACTTAAACAAAAAAAACCAAATCAAATTATTTTTTTAGTTTTATAACAAAAATAATCTAATAGATTTTAAAAATAATTTGAATTAGTTAAATTTATATCATTTTTACACATATTTCAAATAATTCAATTAATTTCCTCACCTCTAATCCACATATTAATTTGGATGTGCTTGTAATTTAATCACATGTTCTGAAAAATTTTAAATTTTTGCCTTTTAGCTTTAAATTATTATTATTTTGATACATTGATATTAAAAATATTTCTTTTAAAAAAATATTATCTTAATATATTTTTAAATAAAATATTTAAAAAATCATCTCCATCAAACTCTCACTCTCAGCTATACACAAAAACTGCTGCTAGGGCTAGGAACATAGAGCACAATTATACCTTTGGGCTTATAAAATGTTATGATTAAAAAATTAGCTGCCCATTGGATCACGAATAGGTCTGTCTCCCTGGTTGCCACATCTCCAGGAGTCGGGCCCGCGGTTGGCATATCATTGAAGAAAAATCTCATTGATTCAGTTAAAAATAAATTCCAGTTAACCGGTTAATTCAGTAAAAATTTAATTATTAGTTTTTAGAAAAACATGTTTGATTTTATTTAAAAATATTAATTTTTTTAAATTAAAATAAAATTATCTTAATTTTTTAAAAGATAATTCCAACCAGGTTTTAAAACTAAAAAACCAACCATTCTTCTACTAAGTATTTAGAAACGCTGTTATACTCGTGTTTATAAAAAAATTAAATTTATATATATATTTTGTGTTGATTTTAAAAATAATTTTTAAAAAATAAAATAAATATTATTTTAATATAAAAATAATTTAAAAAATAACCACAACTTAAAAATGCGTTTTAACTGTAAAATCATTTCACGAGTTAACCAAAACTTTTAACAAATGCAGAATTTTGAAATGCCCTCTGTTCTTTGACTCAGCACAGCAGTCTCTTTCTTCCAAATTTCCAATCTTCCATCCTCTTGAAACGCTCTCTCTCCTTATCTAAAGAGCTCCTACAGGCTACAGTCCTATCGATTCCGCTCTCTCCAAATTCATCTCCCCAGTGGCGCAGTCCTTCCTCCTCATTTCATCGACTTTGATTTTTGTGATTTCTTGCCCCATCGATTTCATCAGGTATATTTCCAAAATATCATGTTTATTTTAGTTTTTTTTTGGTGTTTAATTTCTGTCGATTATTATGCGTTATCCTTAATTTTTTCTTATCAAAACTGGAGTGGAGGCGTATATTAATTAGGTTGTATTACTGAAGAGGTGTGCCTGTCTACGTGATTTTGTGCTTTTCAAACTGCGCTCTTAGAATTAATTATAAAAAATTATTATTTTGGCTGCTTTTCAACCAACTAAACCGCAGTTTAAAACGTAAAAGAGAGAGTGCGTAGAAATGGTGTGATCTGAAGAAAGCTTGCATTGAATTAGATCTCCTATAGGGAGAAATTGTGGCACACCATGCGGAGAAATGGCTGATGGGTCATGCCTAGTCATGATCTAGGTGCAATTGATGTCACCTTTCTTGCCATCATATGGGAGTAAAACCATCTACTATTAGACAAACGATTGACAAGCAATGTTTATTTTCTTCTATTTTATTTTCACTCTTTTAGTGGAGGTGGAGATTATCTTAGTACCATGAGTGATAATGACATTCTGATACTCACAGGGTGAAATTGGGGATGGGAATTCTGAGTGCCTCACTAGCGACATTTTTGGATCAGCTAGATGTTAATTCCAATTGCTTGTTGCATGTTACATAATTTTGTTTGGATGGAAGGTAGAGGGGATCAATTATTGATAGAGAAGGATTTGAATTTCTAAACGAGGACGATACTAGTGTAGTGCAAGAAGGCATTCAAGGTGATATATCTCAACAACAACAAATGAGTTTGGTTAGGGAAGCCATTGCAGATCAATTGTGGAATGATTATAATAATCATTAAGAATTTATTGTATCTTAATTAATATTGTTCATGGGTGTAAGACTTCATTATGAATACTCTAACAATGAAAATATTATATTGTTATGTTCATTCTTGTACCTCATTCAATTTAATTAGGTGGAAAATTTATCTCAAAACCTTTCAAAATAATGATAAAAAATATTTGTGTATGTCAAGATATCAAGAATATCATAGAAAATGTTTAATTTGAATACAATTTTCATTTTGCCATTTTTCCCAAAATCGAAAACAATATAAAATGAACACATTTTCCAGTTTTCTGAGTTGGAAAAATGATCTGAAATTTTAAGAAATGAACATGTTCTCTATTGGAGAAGAAAAACTAGAAAAAGAGAAGAAAATTGAAAATGATAAGGGAAAATTGTTTTGTGTTATTGAACAGGGCCTAAGTGGCTTATTGCTAAACTTGGTTTTCTTTTTCTTGTTATTTTATGTTGTGTTGTCATGTTCGCTTCCAGCAAGTGTAAATTTGGAGGACCTGCAGCGTGTTTTTGTTTTGTGTTTTTTTCATTATAATTTTAAAATATAGTGGTTGCTGATGAATTTGTGTTGCTACAGGAAATTAAAGCATGGAGGAAGAGGATAACTACGTGGAGTATGTTCCTGTGGCGAAGCGTCGAGCATTGACAGCTCAAATGATTCTTCAGAGAAGGGGAAATATCTCTGCTTTAGAGGATGAACTTGAAAAATCAAAACTTGCAGAAGCCAAACCCAGTCTCCTGGTCAAAGCATCTCAGCTCAAGCGTGACCAACCTGAAATTAGTCAGACGGAGCAGATTGTGCAACAAGAAAAAGAAATGATAGAGCATCTATCTGATAAGAAAACACTCATGTCAGTTCGTGAGTTGGCCAAGGGAATCACATATACAGAGCCATTGTTGACAGGATGGAAACCGCCGCTTCCAATCAGGAAAATGTCCAGGAAGGAATGTGATGCAATTCGAAAACAGTGGCATATAATAGTTGATGGTGAAAAAATTCCTCCACCGATTAAGCATTTTAAAGATATGAGGTTTCCCGAGCCTATTTTGAAAATGCTAAAAGCCAAAGGGATTGTGCAACCTACTCCTATTCAGGTGCAAGGTCTTCCTGTTATCTTAACAGGAAGGGACATGATTGGGATTGCCTTCACAGGATCTGGGAAGACGCTTGTTTTTGTGCTTCCACTGATTATGATTGCCTTACAGGAGGAGATTATGATGCCCATCATGCCTGGAGAAGGCCCTGTTGGTTTGATTGTCTGCCCATCAAGAGAACTTGCCAGACAAACTTATGAAGTTGTGGAAGAATTTTTGATTCCGATGAGAGCAGCTGGGTATCCAGAACTGAGGCCATTACTATGTATTGGTGGAGTGGATATGAGGTCACAGTTGGAGGTTGTAAAGAAGGGTGTGCACATTGTAGTTGCAACTCCTGGAAGGTTGAAGGACATGCTAGCAAAGAAGAAAATGAGCCTGGACAACTGCAGGTTTGAACCATTTATTTTGTGATACAGTATTGTTTTAAATTAATGGCTTTGTTCTCTATTGTTATTCTTACTTTTATCTTGTTGAGAGGGTCTCTATTTGCTATATGCATCCATATAGATTTGATACCAAACTAAGCCCCTGCCATAAATTTCCTCTTTTTATTCCAGACCCCTTATCAATTAAGTATTTTTTATTATCCTTTTTTTTAGTTCTGCAGACATGCAACCTCAGCTGACATTCCTCATCTCAAAACTTTTTTCAAACTCAGATAATGTCTGCTTGCCGGTTATACTTCTAGTCTTGCTAGACTTCAAAACCTTAAACTTGATCATATTTGCTACTCAGATTTAATTTGGCTTTTTCTCCACAAGTGGTGCAGTTGAGTTTGACTTGGTTCCTGTCATTTGAGAAAGCCACAAAGGACATTGCTAATAAGATAGCCTTTAACATCATAGGAAGTGATGGAGGAACTTGTGGTGTCTGGAGAATAATTTCATATTAGTTGCTCAATGATTCTTTGAAGATGTGTGTGTAGTCTGATTAAACTTTCTTGGTATTGTACCTTGTGTAGCTATAAAGATGACATCTTGAATTGAAAATGTTCGATGCAGCTGTATTTAACCGTGCATATAAGAGTTGGTGTTGCCATTTTCTTGTTTCTATTCCCCCTTAGTTTCCTAGTCTTGCAGCAAATTGTATGGCTTTGCTATGTTTGCTCGCTTGATGCATTTTTTTTCATCCTTTCATATAATGTCTGATACACTTTTCTTCTCTCTCTAGCTCTCTTTTTTTCTTTTTTCCCTGAAGATTTATTTTTTATTCATCTGCTAGCTACTTTCTGTTAAGATTGTTGCCATTGCCTTCAGGTACTTGACATTGGATGAAGCAGATAGATTAGTGGATTTGGGCTTTGAGGATGACATAAGGGAAGTTTTCGACCACTTCAAAGCCCAAAGGCAAACTCTTTTATTCTCTGCCACCATGCCCACCAAAATTCAGAATTTTGCTAGAAGTGCTCTCGTGAAGCCTGTCACTGTTAATGTGGGAAGAGCCGGGGCAGCAAACCTTGATGTGATTCAGGAGGTTGAGTATGTAAAACAGGAGGCAAAGATTGTTTACCTTCTTGAGTGCCTACAGAAGACACCACCTCCTGTATTGGTATTTTGTGAGAACAAGGCTGATGTGGATGACATTCATGAGTATCTCCTCCTGAAGGGAGTGGAGGCTGTTGCCGTTCATGGAGGCAAAGACCAGGAAGAGAGGGAGTATGCGATTTCATCATTTAAAGCAGGCAAGAAAGATGTCCTGGTTGCAACTGATGTCGCCTCAAAAGGGTTGGATTTTCCTGACATTCAACATGTAATTAACTATGACATGCCTGCTGAAATTGAAAACTATGTACATAGGATTGGGCGAACAGGAAGATGTGGTAAGACTGGAATCGCAACGACCTTTATAAACAAAAACCAGAGTGAGACAACACTTCTTGATCTGAAGCACCTCTTGCAAGAAGCGAAGCAGAGGATTCCTCCTGTTTTGGCTGAGTTAAATGATCCAATGGAAGATGGAGACACGATTACTAGTGCAAGTGGAGTTAAAGGGTGTGCTTATTGTGGTGGTCTCGGTCACCGCATCCGTGATTGCCCCAAGTTGGAGCATCAGAGAAGCCAGCAACTTGCAAACTCCAGGAGGGATTATTTCGGGTCTGGTGGTTATAGGGGAGAAATCTGATGTATTTGTACGGTCTTTTCAGCTGATCTGGCGTGCATATTTCTTTACTATGTTTGTGTTGCTGTATCAGAAGACTGTATGTTCTTTTAAATGGCAGGGTTGCAATAGAGAGGCTTTAGTTGAAATTTATGTTGTCCGTAAATGTAGTTAAGATAACCAGTATTGGAGGATTATCTTGTTAGCTAACATTTTTTTTGAATTTATGATCTCTTGCCCTGCTTATTGAATCATCATGAACTGCAATACTGCACCGGGTGCGAAGAAAAAGGGTACCATGGAGAAGGAGATTTGAGCAATTTAATAATATTATTAATATCATAAATACTATTAAATTCATTAATATAATTAAATTTAAAATAAATTTTATTAACATAAAAATAAACATAGAATTAATTTGAAAGGTAAAATAAATAAATAATAATAATAATAATAATATTAACTTGGGTCTGATATGTCATTCCTAATCCATAAAATTTGGGGTTGGAAACGGACGTCTGATTCAAGTTGTTTGGGAGTGGCAGAGCGCAGATCCAGGTTTTTTGGGTCTTGCATCCCTCCTTGACTCAAGACACTTGGGACCGTTCAGAATTAAGTCTCTCGAGTTTAGTGTCAGACCCAAGTTTCTTAGATCTAGTGTCCTAACCCAACTCTAATGGGTTCCGATTACAACCAAACTCAAGACTCTTGTTAATATTATAATTAATATTATTATTTCTATTATAAATATTATTATTTACCTTAGAAATATTGTTATTTTTATTATAATTAATATTGTTAATATTAAAATTAAAATTATTTTTATTTTTATTAATATCATAATTAATAAATTTAAAAAATATATCATTAATATTAAAAAGCAGTCATAGATTTGATTTGAAGGGTAAAATTATTATTATCATTATTAAATTTGAAGAAAAATATTATTATTATCGAAGAAAAACAATAAATTTTATTTGAAGGGATTAAAAACTATAAAAACTTAGACCGGACAAGTTTAATAATATTATAAATATTATTAAATTTAAAATAAATTTTATTAATATAAAAAAACATAGAAATGATTTGAAGGGTAAAATAAATAATAATAATAATAATAATAATAATAATAATAACATAATATTGTTATTTTTATTATAATTAATATTGTTAATATTAAAAATATTATTATTATTATTATAAATATTATTATTTTTATTATAATTAATATTATAATTAAGAAATTTAAAAAATATATCATTAAATTTAAAAAACAACCATAGAATTCATTTGAAGGGTAAAATTATTATTATTATTATTATTAACAAATTTAAATAAAAATATTATTAGAATCGAAGAAAAACAAAAATATTTATTTGAAGAGAAATCAAGACAAGTTTAATATTATTATAAATATTATTAAAAAAATTTTAAAAATTATTATTATATAAAAAAATATTGATTTGATTTAAAGAATTAATTATTAATTATTATTGTTATTAACTTGGATTTGGATTTGGCATGCGGATAGGAATTTGTCTTCTTCTTCAGAGCATCAGGGAAATTCAAGTTGGGCAGAAGGATGAGTTGTGTTGGCTACTAAATGGAGGAGATGGAATGGTACTATTTTTGTAAATCAGGGAGTCCATGTTGTTAGAGCTTCAAGCAAAGATTCAGAAGCCTTCAACTTCAGATGAAAGAAACGAGCTAAAAACACTCTTATCTCAGATCACCGGGAGACTAACAAGTACGGTGGCTGCAATCTGGAGGATTGTATCCTCCAATGGTGCAGTCGGAGGATATATAAACGTGAATCCTCGGAGATGATGCATTGAAGGTATTGTAGTTCTGCAAAATCTGACTCATTCATCAAGTGATCTCCAACTAGAATGTCTAGCTCTGTTTTAGCCTTCTTCTTCAACACTTCTGGATGGTTTAGTAGATTAGCTACTGCCCATTCCATAGCCCTCTGAATAAGTCAATTTCCGTCCTTGGTCTTCCAACTATAAATAAAGCTTGATGATGGAGAATCAAAATAAAAACTATATTCCAATCTGGCATCTCCTCATCAAATATCAATTTATTTCGTCGAATTCCGCAAAAAATCCAATAGGACAATGTGAGAATTGTTTGATGCTGCAACTTTAACAAGAAAATACGAATGAATACACCAATAAAATATTTTTATTAATAGATTATGGTGAATTTTTTCGATATTCATTAGTAAATATCGATAAAAATATTTTTTTGATGTATACCGATAGAATTATAATTGAAAAAATCTCGAAAAATACAATGATGTGTTATTTTTACAAATTGAATTACCTACAGATTTAAAAAGTTCTGGAATTGTTAATTTTTGATGTATAAAATTACACAGATGATGAAAAATAATGAAATGATTAAAATAGGCTAAATATATTTATTTTTTTTGGCATTTTTCTAATTATTTTTTAAATATAAACAAAAATAGGGTTAAAATTATATTGTCTCTTTGACACTCGTTTTCTAACAACATAGAAGCGTACGTGGGGAAGAAGAGACCTCTATTTCTTGCTTTCTTTTTAAAAGGACATTCGTTTGTTGTCTTTGATATTCATTTCTTGCACCATTTCACTTTATATATAAGCCCACGAGTCAAGCCCAACACTATAATGGGCCATCCCAGGAGTCCTGCTAACATGGTCCAAGCCCAAACCCAAAGAGTATTGAAGCCTAGAATTGGACTTGTGCTCTAACATTCACTGAGGATAGCCCACTTGAAATTAAAAGTTGGTTTTTATTATATTTATACTTTAATAAATATTTATATTATATTTATCAAGTTTTGGATATACAGAGTATTATTTATCCAAGGTATATATAAATATATTAAATAGAAAAGTTATAATACTCACAATTTTAAGATATGATATTTGATTTAATAATTTTCAAATCTTATTAGTTATTCATCAAATAAAAAAATTATTTAAAAAGACTCCTTTCTTATTTGAGTCATTCGGGTTGCTATAGTTTTAAAACCCGGCCCAGCCCGGCGGGTCGATCCGGGACTGGATCTGGGCCGGATTAAAGAAAAAATAGAGGAAGGAAAACCCGGTGTGACCCGGTGACCCGGCAAGACCCTGCCAAAAACTCGATTGCAACCCATTGAGTTTTTTTTTTTTACTAAAATAACGTCGTTTTGATTTTTTTTTTAAAAAAAATTAACCCGAGTAACCCGATCAAAACCCGGAATCATTGTGCTTAAGTTAAAAAGAATTAAAATTCGCACTTAATATGTAAAGGGGGAGAGCAAATTAGGGCAGATTATTTTAGTTTTTGTTTATTTTTGTGGTGATATGATATGTCTGTGTATTTTTAAAATATTGACTAAAAAAATATGGTTTAACATTTTATAAAAAATAAAAACCAATTTTCTTAAAATTATTAGTGCAAAATCTATTACTACAGTGTCAAATACTTGAACAAACGAAGAATAAACTGTTCAATTTCCTGCTCTAGGTAGGTTCTCAAGTGTGCTCATGTACTGAGCAGCACAAAACGTTCACATTGATGAAGTCTTGAGACCTTGGATGCCTCGATTATTTCAGATGATGGCACTGAAAACAAAAACTTCCAGATTCATACACAGTATTAGAGGATTCATTTACGAAAACCGTCAATGTTGTACAAGAAAATGGAAATGAGCGGGCAGTAGATTAAGAACAGGATAATTGGTTGGTAAAAATGGTGGGAAAGCAAAGGGTTGCTTCGTTTGGAGACTAGTGTTTGAGAAAGATGAGAAAATAGAGAGACAGAAAAGAAAAAAGCTGAGAAAAACATGCTTCAATCTATTTTCAACGGCTGCTTTGGAGTGCTTTCTTGTCATGGGACCCTTCTCTTTCTTTTGCAAATGTCTTACATGGAAATGGGAAGCAATCATCTCCCTTTTGAGATGACCTTTGTGCATGAAAATACAAAATTTGCTGTAATTTTGACATTTTTTTTTTAAAAAAAAACAAGAAAGGCACTTCTTGATTTGATAGAGCACCATTTCTTGGGATGGATTCTTTTTTTTTTTTTTTGAAAAAACAAAAAGAAGATCACAAGATATCATCCGATCAGGAATCAGGAAATACATCATGACCCCGAGTTTCTCTAAATGTTTTTGGATTATGTTAGCATTCTATTGCGTTGATACTCAATTATATCTAATAATATGTAGAGAGAGAGAGAAAGAGATCTAATACAAGTTTCATGAAAAGGTTATGGAATTGTAAGATTGGCCATCTCAAAGAGATAATTAAAGAAGCTCGGACTCAAAAGAAGAAATCATGGGATTTTTGTTCATACAAATGGTGCTTCGAACCTGGAACGAGCTCAAAAAAATACTTGTAAAGAGTTAGGAAAATAAATAATATATATATATATATATATATATTTGGATTTTAATGAGAAAGGTGAAGATAAGGCTTTCATTTCATTCTCGGACAAGGTGATTGTGTGGTTGACGAAAGAGTCTCAATCAATGTTTTGGAGGTAAAATTAAAGAGCTTCTTTCTTTTTCCTGGCTTCTTTTAATAATTTATGCTGCAATTATTACTCCATTTGTTTTCCAAAACTAAATAATTCAAGTTTTCTTTTTGTAGCTGAGAGGATTCTTAGCTTAATAGTAATCTCTCTCTCTCTCTCCCCCTCTCTCTATGTTTTTAAAAGTTTTATATTGTTAAAGGTAAGGGTTTTCGTGGCTCTAGTGTTAGTTTCTGACAAAAGTTAAGGGGTTCGCTCTCAACAGGTTGTTAAATTTTACTTTTTTTAAATTTTTTTATTTAATTCTGGATAGCAATGTGGTCTAGATCATCAACCTTTTCAAGATTCATTTCTTCTGGCCACACAGCCATTTCTTTCTTCTCTTAAATCATGGCAGTTTGGTACTGCATAGCTGTAAGGTCTCGAAGACATTGATTCTCTCTCTCTGTCTTTTGGCCACACATGCCCTTGTTCTGTAGCAAAGCCCTTTCAGATTAAATTATGCACATGGCTTGTTGCTGTTGCTGTTGTAATATATAACCTTTTGATGTCCTAGCAGCTTCTTCATTCTTTCTATTTAATGGTAGATTACGTGAGATATTGCCATGCCTTTCCCATGATTACATCTTGATATTTAAGCTGGATTTGAGCTGGGAACCTAGGCATTAATCCCGTCAAAATGAGCTCTAAACTTGAATCCAGAAGGTACGTGATAATTAATAGTCAAAATGAGCAATTAGTGATTTCCATTAGCACTAACCAGTGTGTTTTTCTTGCTGTAATATGGCATTATTCTTGATGATGATTATAATCATACATCATGTGAAAAACTGATCAATGGTTGGTCACTTGGTGGTCATAATTATTTGTCAGTTCATAATTACAAGAGTAGTTGATAAATCATAAACTCCAGCAGCCTACAGGTTAATTAATTGTGGGGTTATTAAGGTTAATGTAATGTAATTCAGCACTCAAAAGGTGACGACTTTTTTAAAGGCACCAAGAGGCCTTTCCTGTTTTCGGCTCTCCAGACATGAAGGCCCATGCTTTTGATTTCTTAAAATATGCTTCTTGAGACAAGGTATAGTAATCAGTAAGTTAGGCATCCGGATCTTGAACATCAAAAATTGTACTGCTGGCCTTTGATTATCATATAACTTTGTCTTTACATTTTCTATTGGAGTATAAAGCTAGTTCGGCTACATGACGTAAAGTATTCATTGAGAAGTGTAAATGTCTTGTGTTTCCAGGGCAGCGAATACCCTCTAGAATCTCAAGACTTGGATGATGCATGCTTCTATTTCTCAGGGCCAAATTCAAATGCCTTCCAGCTCCACTAAATGATGAGGTCAGGTTACACTTTATATAGCTATCTATGATCATAATAGTGTATAGCAAATTAGCAGCTCACCTATTTCACCACACCACAGGAAGAGCAGCATCAACTGAAGATCATCAAAATCCGCATCACCTTCTCTTGAATATCTGCGAGCAAGAAAACTTTCATGTTAGTTCTAGTTCTATCTGCTTGTCATTGGTTTTTCTAGCTTGAGCTTCTTCGTTCAGAATTACATTTTCTCAAATATCTTGGTGTTACCTGACCTCAGATCTGGTATATCACAAGTGGCATCATCATTTTCACCCTGTCTTCTGAGTTTAGTCTTTATCTGTGTACTCTTGTGTATATAGACAGCAATTATTTAGTGGGATTAGCTGATCCTCTGGAAATATACGATCTCTGTGTGCTGATGAATGTCCACAGGCATGCTTGTCTACACAATGTAATTAGTAGGCGGCATGGTCTTGCTTTGTAGTGATCATTACCAATCTTTATGTAGTGTGATGGGAAATGTTTATGACTTAACCATTCCTGTGAAGGGCAATGTTTATGAGAAGTTAGGAGTAATTTAATGGGTGTTTCTTGACACATAGTTTGAAATTAAAACAGCAGGTAGCCTTGTATGCGACAGAGAAAGACCATTGTTGGAAATTGAAGGGCAGTAGTTGAAATCCAAAGGCAGTTGCAAAGGTCAAAGCTCCTCTAGAAAAATGGCATTCTTGTCAAGATTCACATGAACACTTTCTTAGGAAGGTCAGGTCCCCTGGATTTTTTAGGGGTCTGGTTTTAGAACTAGACCACCAGTTATTCACTTGCCTGTTCACCTAGCTTATCGAAATCGGTCAAGTTTTCCTATCTGTAATCGTATAGTCATTTTCCTCAGCATTGTGTTCACTTTTGTTCTTACTGTTGATGAAGGATGATGCCTTCTTCCTTCACATTGTAATTGCTAGTGTGTGCGCGCGCGTTAAACTTTTGTTCTCTTTGTTTGCTAAGCAATTCCGTTATTCATCAGAGTGCTAATTTTTTTGCTTCAGGGACAATGACTGACCACAGGACCAGAGACAGGACACAACTATTGGATTTCAGTCTCAAGAAGCTATAAGTGTACATTTGATACTTCAGAGTTGTGCTACCCACAATAGCCCTTCAGGAAGAAAGAAAACAAGAAGACAATGAGTGAGCTAGGTTCTGAAAGATCAAAGCCATGGAACATATACACAAGTTCAGACCCTGCACCATCTCAAACAGGAGAAATTGATAGGGAAGCTCCATGGAAAAGTTTTGGAACGTCCATGAATGCCATTTCTTTTGGTTTTGTTGCAACAGCAATCTTGATATCAATGTTTCTGATAATGGCCATCTTCGAACATCTGTTTAGGCCTAATCCTTCTTTTTCTACACCTCAAGAAGTCACCGATGGTTCTTCAGAATCAAGACCACTACACAAACTTGGAAACCCTCAAACGGTAAGTCCTCACTAAGCATTTAAGTTGTGTTTCACTTTTTGATAAAAAAAAGAAAACCATGTACTATTGTAGCGATTGGTTGTTGTCCCGAGACAAAAGAGATGGAGATATTAGAGATAAAGAAGATATGTCTCCTGTACTTCTTATTTTGAAAGGACAGAAATTCATTTTAAAAATATCCTAGAAACATTTATTTTATATCTTTGTCTTGATCCCTCTAACTAAACACGTATTTGTTCTTTTTGTATCTGTTTTTTTTTTTAATTCTGAAACACTAACCAAACTCAATCATATATTTTTCTTCGGCCTAGTGTGTAAGAAGCCTGCTGGTTATATGCTTCTATGGATTGATGAAAATAAGTTCTTGGCTTTGTGACAGGTCCCAGCAGCTTATGCATCAGATTTTGCAGTAGTGATGCCTGGACAGCAGCTTCCAACTTATATTGCCCAACCAGCACCCTTACCTTGTCCAAGGGAAAAGATTTATTGGCCCAACCATGAGCAAAACCTTGTATTTCCTTGAAAACATAGTGTAATACTTGCATTTGATCATGCAGCGGAAGTTATGTTATACTATCTATCTATATCAAAATGATTCATCACTATTATGCACTACTCATTTCTTTGGCTTTTGTTACCAGATGAGACTAATTAATGAAAATCTGGCCATTTTTACTTGAAAAATCGACCATTCCTGATAAAAAAAGAAGAAGAAGAAGAAAGAGAAAGAAATAGCCCTCCGTTGACCAATCATGCCACCTTGAGTGGGCAATTCATGGGTTTTGCCTTTCTTTAGGATAAGATGCTCTGTCAGAAAGACTTCGCTGTATTTCTACTGTTTGAATCATCACAAGGATTTCCAGTGTTGGAAATTTTTTTCATCAAAATGTCAATCAGCAAATTATATGCTATAGTACGATGCCTTGTAAATTTGTCAGTGTAAATCTGCACACGAACTTGGCCATTTTCCAAGTATCATGTGTTGAAGAAGCACAATGTGTTCTACAAGATAAATGTTACAGAAGACAATGATGATTCAATATTCCAATCCCACACCAAAGCTTTCATAATAAATGGCACAACTTTGGCTATGATATCCTTTTAGATCCTCAAAAACTCCCTTTCCTTTGTTAGCACACAAACTACAGCAGCCTACTAAAGGAACGATTTTTGTCCCATAGGTTCTGCTCTTCTGTATCCTATCTGCAGTTAACATGATAGCATATATCTCTTGAACAGAAATCACCTGGGAGAAACAACAGGTTGTTACGATTCAGGATGGCAGAATAATGGTGGGAAACAACAACAAGAAGAAGGCTGCTGTGGGAAGGCAAACGTCAGGGACACGCAACCTGCTATTAGTTGTAGAATTCTGTTAGTTAGTTAGAGTTAGTTGGATTAATCTGTTAGTAGTTAATATTGATCACTATAAAACTATAAAAGCGCAGTGTATGGATCACATTGGATATGAATAGATTGCAGTCCAATTTCGATCTCATTTCTCTCTTCTCTGCCAATATCATTTCTCTCTTCTCT
>Ga0307517_10007789_pt1 | contig 15538 bp, 18 predicted proteins | sample 23_EM_MG_FD_194515 | JGI IMG/M metagenome (GOLD analysis project Ga0307517, IMG submission 194515) | Populus trichocarpa ectomycorrhiza microbial communities from riparian zone in the Pacific Northwest, United States - 23_EM | ecosystem: Host-associated > Plants > Roots > Unclassified | place...
AGCCAGACATGGCAATTGATGCAGAGGGGGTTCAAATATCGCTGTGTAGCATCCGGAAGACTATCCGGATGCTAGAGTGGAGTTGGATTCCGCCATGACGAGGGAGGCACAGGAAGGAGATCGTCGTGATGCGGGAGAGCTTAGGGTCTGAGGGTATCTGCACGCATGGGCTCGGTGGTGGACGTCGTCGGGACGTTGAGGACGCAGGGGTAGATAGGGAATGGCGTCCGAACGTGACGTCCGGCCGACGTTGCTTCCAGAGTAACGGTTAACTTCTGAGCGTCCTGAGCCTCTGATGCACGGGACGCTCAGGACCCATATAATAATTTTTGCTGATCTACTTGTTTACCCCCACCCTGTCCACATCAACGCACTTCTTGCGCAGCCTGGCGCTCGCGCAACGGGCCTTTGCCCTTGTCAGACGCCTCAGCCCCCCCGGGGCTGTGCTCACCCCCTACATATACCATAGGTTGGCGACATCGCTTATCGCGCCCATTCTTAGGTATGGGGCGGACCTCTTCACGCCCAACGCGCGCTCACTCACGAGGCTCACCACTTTCTGGCATAAGGTGCAGAGATGGGCCAACAACTGTTTCTCATCAACCCCCACCGGAATCCTGGCAATCGAGTCCTGCCTGCCTCCTATCCCGCTCCTGGCATCGCAGAGGCAGAGGCTAGCCGCCCTTAGGACAGTCTGGTCCCCGCCCAGTGTCAACCCAGCAATGCCACTCTTTCACCGCTCATTCCCCTCCCTCTCCTCCTACCGTGCACCGGACGACTAAAGGGCCCACACCAGGGGCCTTTCGTCGGTCTACTTCCCCCTGAACTGGAAGACCCCTCGCCCCTCCCCCACTCTCCGGAACCACCTCCCAATAGACGCGGTGGCCCACAGGTCCATCGCCTTCACCGGCGGCCTGTCCAGGTTGCCCATGATAAATGCGCACCTGGTCCCTGAAGTCTTCGCCAACCTTCCCCAGCAATCCTTAATGCAGAACACGTACTCTGCCCTAAAGACAAGGGTTAGAGAGGCGCTGGTTGAGGACTGGTGCCGACTGTTCCCCCACCCTGCCTACTATCACCACCCCCCAGCGCTTCACCCACGCCCCTTTATGGGCCTGGGCAAGTTCGTGGCAGGACGAATCCACCAAATGAGAGCCGGGAAGGGCTACCTGGCGGCGCACCCTTCCTGGAGGGCTCCAGAGGCCGATACCTCCTGCCCGCACTGGGGTTTGGAAGCTGAGTCTTTCGAACACGCCTTCCTCACATGGCCCTCTAGACAGGGCGTCTGCACACGTCTCCTCTACGGCCTCACGGATGTCGGTCATGAGGCCCCCCTCAGGTCCTCGCTCCCTCTGCTCAAAAGCCTCTCTACGTACATCAGCGTCACCTCCACTGGGTTCCCTCCGACAATGTTCCTACCCTCCATGCCCCCCTCTTCCCCACCCTTCCTCCTGTCTCCCCCAAACCCGCCGCCCCCCGTGTTCCATGTGTTTTCCTTGGCCGAGGCATAGTAAGAGTTTAGCGAGTAGAGGTTTCTTTCCTGTAGCTTATATAGGCTTTCCTTTTTCACAAAGTTGTATGACTTTTCTTTCCTTACAGTTAGAGTGGCCCTGGGCCCCGGGGAGGAGAACCCCCTGTGAGAGTGGATATTTACCGGTGCCGTGACTTTCTTTTGTTTATTGTTTGGATTTATAGCGTTTGTTCTCTCCATAGCTCGCGCTGCATCAGGCTTTTTGTACCTACAACAATAAATGCATGATTACAAAAAAAGAAAAGAAAAAATGACCAAGAGGTAGGCCATGAACCATCTCTCCTACACCTGCGGCGATTGAAATCTCAACACCCCAGGAAATCATGATCACTTTGCCCCACCCACCTCTCTTCTCCCACCATGGCTACTGCCTAGGAGTCGACGTTAAGCCATCTACCCTCCTCATCTGGGGCACGCCTGCCTCCCGTCCTTGGGGTTCTTGTTCTTGTTCGTCATTGACAAGCTCATGATGTTCGGTTCTCCCCCTTACCCCGCACTTGCTTTGCACCTCGCTTAGCATTTTGCAGGGTCGGGAAGCCTCTCGCTTCGTTCACGGTCGGCGTTACGGTGTCGGACTTGCGGTCGAAGTAGGCCTCGGCTTGCTGGGCTTGTGCCTCGGGTGGGGAAAGCCTTGGTCAGTAACATCACGGTCTCGTCCCGGTCTCGTGGTCGTCTCGGTCTCGTTGTTGTTCCAAAAGCCCTTGCTATGGCCCGTTTGTCAGGTGTGGCTAGCCCGTTGGCAGTCCTTCCTCCACCCCCCTCCCGGTTCTGTCCGCAGGCACCGTACTGCCCCTTAGCGGGCACCTTACTCCTTCAAATCCTCCCTGGCTGGCACCCTACTGCTCTCCGCTGGCTGGCACCCTCCTGCTACCCACCGGCTAGCACCCTACTGCTCCCCGTCCTTGGCTGGCATTCCCTCTGCCCACTGGCTCCGCTCGCCCCCCTGCCTCTCTCCCTCCTGCAATTTTCTCTACGGTCGCAAATCTCGTTTAGGTTACCATGAGTTGTGGTATTGCACTACCTCCAGGCACATTGAAAATGGTGAAGCCTCGCCATCTTCCGGTAACTCCCGACCGTTGACCAGCCGCCCCAACTGGAGATTCACCCTACGGGTTCTTCGTCTTGGCATATTGGTAATAGTAGTTGTATCTTGTAATTTCATTGATTCATTTCTTAGTAATACCAGGGGGCCTGCGGAAGGGTTTGGGTCTCTCTCCTGTATGTCTCTATGAATTGTTTCCTTACGCGTCTGGGGTTTTGTCTTAGGCGCTAGGCGAGTGGGACTTTTCCTATGGATTCGGGGTGTTTGATTTTTCCCCTGAAGAGGTGAAGCGGGCGGTTGGGTTACTTGGATTTATACCTTGTTTTCTCTTCATAGCTCGCGCTGCATAAGGCTTTTTGTACATAAAACAAATAACACATGATATCAAAAAAAAACAAAGAAGAAAAAATAACCAAGAAGTAGGCCCATGTCTTTTTTTCCCCCTGTCAGGAGCCCTGCGTGGCGGCCTACGTTCACATGTCTTTTCGTTCCTCTTTCTCGGTTCTGCCAAAGTTCAAGGGGGTGGATGACGTCCTCGCCCTCGACATCTCCTCCCAGGAACCTCTCTTCGGGACCCACTTTCACTCCTTCTGGCTAATAAACGCCTACTCCACCCACACGCGTGATTACCGTGTCCACTCGGTCTCACCAGAAACCTTCTTTCCGGCCCTTGGGATGCCCCTCCTGTTGGTAGAGGACCTCAACATACACAACCCTCTCTTAGACGCGCTACGGTCATTTTCACCATGGGAAATAGTCTCCTCAAACGCTTACTTCGAAAAGGCAGCGGAAGCTCGTTTCGCCCTCCTCAACCCTCCCGGGGAGTACACTAGGTTCCCCTTGGTTGGCAGGGCTGGCCCCTCTGTTATAGGGCTGTCTTTCGCTAACCCCCTCCTCCTGCCTATGGTTAAAGGCTGGGAGGTTTCCCTTCCCTCGTCCGGCCCTGACCACGTGCCGATAACGATAAACCTTGCCCCCCCCTCCCTTATCCCGAGCCCAAAGCGCCCTCGATGGTCCGACACGGATTGGGAGACTCTCTCCCCAGTCTTGGAAAGCTTTCGCATTCCCCCTGCTGCCCCATGCCCCTCACCAATGGACCTGGACGCGTGGCTGGCTGGGTCGCTAGACCACCTCACGGCCCTCCTAAAAGAACACACGCCAGTCTTGAGGCCCTCCCAGCACTCCAACCCTTGGTAGTCCCCCCACCTAACCACCCTGTGCCGTGAGTTCCACAAAGCCTCTTGAATGGCTAGGAAGCACGGCACCCCAGCCCTCTGGGACGTGGCCAACATTTCCAAAGCGGGGTACTTCAAGGCAATCAAGACCGCCAAAAACAAACACTGGTCGTCTTTCCTACTAAGCGCTACCCCTCAGAACCTATGGACCGCCAATAGGTTCGCCTACAGTGGCACACCTCCCCGCTTTCCCTCCCTCCCAGGGGCTGAAACCCCCCAACAGATAAACAAGGTCCTTCTGGACCACTTCTTCCCTCCAAAAGAACCATTCTCCGCGCCCCCCAGGTTGAGACCCCACATGGGTGTGCCCCCGCTAAAACAAGAAGAGATAGCAACGGCTCTCTCCAAGTGTTCCCCCACATCAGCCCCGGGACCCGACCGGATCCCCTACTCCACCCGGACACAGGTCAACAAGATCAACCCCTCGATCCTGCTACAAATCCTCTCCCCGCTTATAAACCTGGGATATCACGTGGCCCTGTTGAAAGATTCCAACGGGATCGTGCTAGACAAACCTGGAAAGCCCTCCTACGAGTCCCCCGCCTCCTTTAGGATAATTGTCCTGATCTCAACATTTTCGAACATCCTGGAAAGGATAATAGCGTCCCTCCTCCTCCTGGCAGCCCGATTAAGGGGCTTGCTTAACCCCAACCAATGCGGCTCCCTGCCTGGGCTTAGCACTTATGATGCGGTCCTCATCCTCTTCAATGATGTAAGAACCCTGCAAAGGCTGCGCCTCAAGGTCTCGTCCCTGTTTTTGGACATTAAGGGAGGTTTCGACAACATCCACAACTCAATTCTGGCTCGCATCCTGAGGGAAGGCGGCATTGCCCCGTACCTGATTTCCTGGATTTCATCCTTCCTGGGTGAACGGAGCTGCACTCTGGTATTCCAAGGGGCCCCAGGGACCCCAGCCCCGATAAACGTTGGAGCCCCCCAGGGTTCCCCGATCTCCCCCCTGCTCTTTCTTCTCTACATTTCCCCCCCCCACTTCAGGATCCTCCGAGGTCTGATGATCTCATATGTGGACGAGTTTGCCCTCACTGCCGCCTCTCTTTCTTACCCAGGCAATATCCGCCGCCTCTAGGAGCTCTTCGAGAGGTTAGAAGCAGAGGCCTTGCGCCTAGGCGTCTCATTTTCTATCGCGAAAACAGAGCTCATACACTAGAGGACCCCAAGCCAGAGGCACTCCCCAAAGTGCCTCTCCCCCATTCAGATCGGAGGAGAGTTATTCCGTCCCAGCAACTCGGTACGTTGGCTAGGGTACTGGTTCATGCCCGCCGTGGACTCCTCCGCCTACTTCTCACGCCGGCTAGCACTCTCACAGGGTGCCTTCGCCCTCATCAGACGCTTGAGCCCCCCCGGAGCGGGTCTCACCCCATACCTGTGGCATAGGCTGGCAACATCCCTTATTGCCCCAATCCTGCTGTATGGTGCGGACCGCTTCACACCCAGTGTGGGGGCAATGGCTCGCCTCAACACCTTCTGGCATAAAGTCCAAAGATAGACTACGAACGGCTTCTCAGCGACACCCACCGGGTTCCTCGCGGTAGAATCCTGCCTCCCTCCAATTCCCCTCCTAATCTCCCACCGGCAGAGGCTAGCAGCGCTCAGGGTTGTATGCTCCCCACCTGAGGTTAACCCGGCGACAGCACGCCTCCATACCTCCTTCCCTTCTCTGTCTCGTCACCGGGCACGCGACTCCTCGACAAATTTGATCCAGGGCCTCATGTCTGTGTACCTCCCCCTCTACTGGCGAACTCTACGACCGGTCCCTCCCATAAGGAACCAGCTCCCGATGGACGCGGTGGCCCACACGACCATACCATTCACGGAAGGGCTGTCTAGGATGCCCATGATCAAGTCCCACCTAGTCTCCCCGGCCCCAACAGTCCCCCCTCAGTCCCTAATAGACAACACCTACTCCCCCCTGAAGGAAATGATAAGAGAAGCCCTCCTCGGTGAGTGGCCCCGTCTCTTTCCAACACCAGGGCACTGCCACCACCCCCCCGCCCTGAGCCCCCGGCCCTTCATGGGACTGGATAAGTTCATAGCGGGCAGGATCCATCAGATGACAGCCGGCAAAAGCTCCCTCGCCGCCCACCCAACCTGGAGGACGCCCGATGCCTACGCCTCCTGCCCCCGCTGTTCCCTAGAACCCGAAACATTCGAGCACGCCATCCTCGCCGGCCCCTCCAGACAAGGCGGTCGCTCACACCTCCTCCACGGAGTCACGAGTGTCGGTCACGACGCTCCCCTATCGTCCTCCCGATCGCTACGCAAGAGGCTCGCCACCTTCATCGGCCCACCCTCCACCGGATTCCCCCCGACTATATTTCTGCCAGATACCCCCCCCTCTTTCCCCCCACGCCCCCTTTTGCCCCTCACAGTGCCCTCCCCGGCGTTTCGTGTTTTTTCGTTACCTGAGGTTTAGGCCTGTTAGATTTTCTTTTCTACGGCTTTATGCCTGCTTTCCTTGATTAAACGACCAAAGTAGTTAGTTTGTACTTTCCCTTTTATGTGGCTAGGGGCCCGGCGGAGGAGAAACCTTCGCGATAGTGGATATTTTTGGTGCTGTGACTTTCTTTTGTTATGTGTTTTTCCTTTATAGGTTTTGTTCTCTCCATAGCTAGCGCTGCATGAGGCTTTTTGTACCTTAAAACAATGAACGCATGATTACAAAAAAAGAAAGAAAAAAGTGACCAAGAGGTAGGCCATGAACAATCTCCTCTCCACCTCCGGCGATTGAAATCTCAACATCACGGGAAATCATTGTCACTTTCCCCCACCCACCTCTTATCTCCCACGATGCCTCCTGGCTAGGAGTTGACGTTAAGCCATCTTCCCTCCTCTTCTGAGGCCTATCGGCCTCCCCTCCTTGGAGTTCTTGTTCCCATTCATCGTTAACATGCTCATGAAGTTGGGTTCTCCCGATCACCCCGCACTTGCTTGGCATGTTGCTTTGCATTTTGCAGGGTCGGAAAGCTTCTCACTTTGTTCACGGTCGGCGTTACAGTGTTGGACTCTCAGTCGAACTAGGCCTCGGCTTGCCGGGCTTGTACCTCTCATTGGGAAAGCCTCGGTTAGTGACATCACCCTCGCGCCTCTGTCTCGTCGTCGTCCCAACAGCTCTTGCTATGGCCAGTTTGTCGGTTGTGGCTAGCCCGTTCCCGAAGCTTGCTTCCCCCGCCTCCCAGTTCAGTCCGCTTTCACCGCACTGCTTCACTCCTGTCCTTGGCTGGCATCCTACGGCTCCCCATCGGCTGGCACACTACTGCTATTCACCGGCTGGCACCTGACTAGTCCTGGTTGTTGGCTGGCATCCTCTCTGCCCGGTCGGACCGCTTGCCTCTTTCCCCTCCCCGATCGTCTGTCTACCCCGGTTACGCCCAGCCATGGTATTGCACTGTCTCTGTGACTGTCGCCAACACCTTGGATCGATGGAATTAACTAGCGCAACCGTACGTTAATGGTTATTTGTAGGCCTGGGTATCTGCGGTTTTCTCATATCGTAGCGGTCAAACACTCCTTCCCCCTGGGGCCGGAGCGGGGCCATCAAGCAATCTTCTTTTGTTTTGGGGAGACTGCTGAAGGGTTTTGGGTCTCTCTCCTCTACGTTTCGATAAATTGTTTCCTTATGTGCCCGGGGTATTAGTATCTTAGGTGCTACGCGAGGGGGGCTTTTCCTATGCTTTTGGGGGGTTTGATTTTTTCCCATCATGAGGTGAAGCGGGCTGTTGGACTTTTGGATTTATAGGTTTTGTTCTCTCCATAGCTCGCGCTGTATCAGGCTTTTTGAACCTAAAACAATGAATACATGATTACAAAAAAAGAAAAAGAAAAAAGAAAAAGACACAAAGTGACCAAGATGTAGGCACAAACCATCTCTCCACCTCCTGCGATTGAAATCTCAACACCACAAGAAATCATGGTCACTTTTCCCCACCCACCTCCCTTCTCCCACAATGGCTGCTGCCTAGGAGTTGATGTTAAGCCACCTTCCCTCCTCTGCTAAAATCAGTCAGCCTCCCCTCCCCGAGGTTCTTATTCCCGTTTGTTGATGACATCCACTCATGAAGTTGAGATCTCCCCTATACCACACACTTGCTTTGCACCACACTTAGCATTTTGAACGGGCGGAAAGCTTTGCGCTTGAATCACATTCCGCGTTAAGGTGTCAGACTCTTGGTGGAAGTAGGCCTCAGCTTGCCGGGCTTGTATTTCTGATAGGGAAAGCCACAGTTAGTAAAATGTCAGTCCCATCTCAGTTTTCTCGACATCCCCAAAGCCCGGGCTATGGCCGGGTTGTCGGTTGCGGCTGGCCAGTTCGGGAGCCTGCCTTCCTCTACCTTCCGGTTCTGTCCGGTTGACGGGTTACTGCTACTGAAGCTGGAACCTTACTGCCTCCTCAGCCTGCCCGATCATTGGATGCCTCCTGGCTTGAACCCGGTCAGGGTATTGCGCTGTTTCCCTCACTGTCGTCAACACATTGGATTGATGAAATTACCGGCACGACCGTACCTCTAAAGTTCCCAATCTTGGCTCACAAGTCCAGTGGTTTTGTCCTCGCTCCACGATCACTCGATGGTCCGCCTTGGGCCATGTCTGGCCTTCATGAATAAATCCTTGCTTTTCTTTTAGGGGATACTGCGAAAGGGTTTGGGTCTCTCTCCTGTACATCTCAATCAATTGTTTCCTTACATGTCCGCGGTATTATTGTCTTAGGTACTAGATGAGAGATCTGTTTCCTATGGATTCAGGCTGTTTGATTTTTCCCATAAAGAGGTGAAGCTGGCGGTTGTTTGGGATTAAGGTTTTCTTTACGCCATAGCTAGTGCTGCATATGAGTTCTTGTACCTAAACAATGAATCCAGGATATAAAATAAAATATATATATAAACAAGAAAAACCAACCAAGAGATAGGCCAGGAACAATCTCCTCTCCACCTCCGGCGGTTGAAATCTCAACACCACGAGGGATTATCGTCCCATTTCCCCACCCCCCTCTCTTCTCCCACAATGGCTACTGCGTAGGAGTTGACGTTAACCCAGCTTCCTTCCTCTTCTGAGGCCTGTTGGCCTCCCCTCCTGTGTGTTCTTGTTCCTGTTCATCGTTGACAAGCTCATGAACTTAGGTTCTCCCCCTGACCCCGCACTTGTTTTGCACTTCGCTTAGCATTTTGAGTGGTCAGAGAGCTTCATGGATCGTTCATGGTCATCGTTACCGTGTCACACCAGCGGTCGAAGTAGACCTTGGCTTGATGGGCTTGTACCTCGGATGGGGAGAGCCTCGGTTAGTAACATTGCGGTCCTCCGTCCATTTTGTCATGATCCCCAAAGCCGTTGCTATACCCTGTTTGATTGTTGTCTATAGCATGTTCGGCATCCTGCCTTCCTCCACCTCCCGGTTCTGTCCACTAGCAACGTTACTCCTACAGAAGCTGGCACATTGCTGCTTCCTCATCATCCCTGATTGTCGGAGGCCTCCTCTGTTACGCCAAGTCGTGGTATTGCACTGTCTGCCTGCTTCTTGTCAACACCTTGGATCGAGGTAATGACCGGTGCAACAGTACGTCTCAGGTTACCCATGTTGGCCCACAAGTCGGGTGGTTTTCACCTCGCTCCACAATTACCCTATTCTCCACCTGGGGCCCTGTCAGGCCTTCGCGAATCAATCATTGACTTTGCTTTTTTTTGGGAAGCCTGCCGAAGGGTATGGGTCTCTCGCCTGTAGGTCTTAATGAATTGTTTCCTAACATGTCTCGAGTATATTCTCTTAGGTGCTAGACGAGGGGAATGCTTCCTAAGGATTCGTGGGGTTTGATTTTTCCCATGAGGAGGTAAAGCGGGCGGGTGTTCTGGATTAAGGTTTTCTTTACGCAATAGCTAGTGCTACATGAGAGTTCTTGTACCTTAACAAGTAATACATGATATAAAAAAATCAAAAGAGAAAAAAGGAAAAAAACCAAAACCGACCAAGAGATATTCAGGAACCATCACTCCGACACCTCTGGCGATTGCAATCTCAACACCATGAGAAATCATTGTTGGGTGGTATCCCTCGCCCCTTTTCTGATGGACTAGTTGCCCAGAAGAGTAAAGCTCCTCCCATCCGCCTCTCGCCACTGGCCCCTCCTGATGGCAGGGTCTACAGGCAGCCTTTGTCTAGGTGGTTACAGTTACCTCTTCTTCCTCTTCCCCACACTTGCTTCATGGCCCCTGGCGTAGCATCTGCAACACTGCAGTATGGTCGCAACTCGTCAGCACTTTGCTGCTAGGTTCTGGTTATCGGTGAAGTAGGTGTCCTGGTGGCTCTACTCCCTGGTATGGCACCTCGTGCTGGGAAACCTTTCGGTGCGGTGGGCATGCGAACAAGCGTGATCCTATCTTTGTCGCTCGTGTCCGCACCTCTCTTCGTTAAACTCCTTTCTGCCCTTCCAGCTCCCGGTTACGTCGGCTAGCCCTCTACTCCTTCAATACTGGGCTACACCTCCTTCCACCCCTCCTCCAGGCCTCTGTCACCCTCTGATCACTTGGCTTGATGATCGGGGCTGCATGCGGGGTTGTCTCTGCTGGTGTGTAGGGAGTTCATGTCTTCCGCCTATGTCCCTTAAGGGATATGCAATACCTCCAGGCCGTTTTTCCGGTGGACCTGGGGATCAACTTCCTCCTGCAACACACTCTCCTAATTGCGGGCTTGGTTACCCATCTCCCTCTGGGGTTTGGGCTCGCCTTGCCTTCCTCGGCTATATGCCCCATGTACATCAACCTCTCGTGTGTGGTGCCATCCTAGGTCTTTGTCCTGCTGGCTCCTAAGTCCCTCCCCCTTTCTGAAGGAATGGGGTTCATCGTGGGCTATGGGTAGGTTGGCCATAGGTTTGGGCTTAAGTGTATTTCCTTTCTGGATGGGCTTGGGATTATCTTGGTTTGTGAGTTTGTTTGTTCACTATCAGGGGTGTCTTTCTTTCCGGTTGCACGTCTGTGAAGGTTATTGGTTTGTGGTATTCAGGCCGGTGGTTTGTCTGTGGTTTCTACTTATAGTATTGAATGTTGATTCCACCTATACTCAAAGTGGGTTACGGGTTGGGCAAGGTCAGAGGCTTTTAGCGAGAGGGATGCTGGATGGACTATAGTTAGAGGTTTTTTGTCTACATAGCGCGAGCTGAGGTGATAGTTGTATCTTAAAACAAACATAAAACGGATAAAAGAAACCAAAACCGGCCAAGGGATAGGCCACAAACCATCTCTTCTCCACCTCCCGCGATTGAAATCTCAATACCATCAGAAATCATTGTCCCTTTCCCCCACCCACCTCTCTTCTCCCACGATGGCTATTGCCTAGGAGTTGGTATTAAGCCACCTTCTCTCCTGTGCTGAGGCCTGTCGGCCTCACCTCCTTGGGGTTCTCTTTCATGTTCGTTGTTGACTTGCTCATGATCTTCAGTTCTTCCACTTACCCTGCACTTGCTTTACACCGTGCTTAGCATTTTGCACTGGCGCAAAATTTCTCGCTTCGTTCACAGTGGGCGTTAAGCTGTCCGCACTGTTGGTCGAAGTAGGCTTCGGCTTGCCGGGCCTGTACCTCTGAAGTGGAAACACTCAGTTTATAACATATCGGTCCTGCCTCGGCCTCCTCAGCGTCCCAAAAGCCCTTGCCATGGCCTAGTTGGCGGTTGTGGCCAGCATGTTCACGATCCGTCTTTCTCCAGCCTCCGGGTTCTGTCCGCTTACACCCTTACTGCTACAGAAGCTGGCGGCTTACTGCGCCATCATTCTCCCTGATCGTCAGACCCGTCCGCAGGTACGCCCAGTCATGGTAGTGCACTGCTTCCCTCACTGTTGTCAATGCGTTCGATCGATGTACGGACTGGCGCGTCTGTACGTCTATTGTTACAAATGTCAGCCCACCAGTTCTGTGGTTTCTCATCTTACGGCGATCAATCATCAACGGCCTCTGGACCTGTCGGGCCTTCGCGAACCAATCCTTTCTTCTGTTTTAGTGGTGCCTGCGGAAGGGCTTGAGTCTTGTTCCTGTACCTCTCTATGAATTGTTTCCTTACATGTCAGGGGTATTATGGTGTTAGGTGCTAGGTGAGGGGGAATTTTCCTATCGATTTGGGGCATTTGATTTTTCCCATGAAGAGGTGAAGCAGGCATTTGTTTGTAATTAAGGTTTTCATCATGCCATTGCTAGCAGTGCATGCTAGTTCTTGTACTTTAACAATGAATACATGATATAAAAAGAAAGAAAAAGAAAAAGAAAAGAAAAAACTGACTCAGAGATAGGCACACTCCGCGTGCTTTACTTTCCGGCCCCTACCGTTTACAACACCTTGTCGTATCGTGCACGATCTCACATGTCTCCTTACTTTCGCATCTTGCTCCCTGAGCACCACCACCATGGCCTGGCCTGGTTGGCCCCACTCATTTACTCCAATTGATGACCTCACCTCTGCCACTTCCTCTGTGGCAGCCTTCGAACCTGAAGACTGTTACCTCAGAGACTTCCTCCTCAAAACCCGTGAGATTACAGGCCGCTTGCCCAAGCAGCTTCACGTTCCCTCACTTGCGGAGGTGGGTGACTTGACTCTCGCCCAAAGGACCATCCTTCCCCTTCACTGCTCTATGACCCACGCGATGGCCTCCGTGTTTAAAGCAGTGGAGGAGCTCCACCTTCAAACAAGCGACCTTGAGGCCCGAGTCGCCAACTCCCTACCCCATGTTACTGACCACTCGACTCAACTAAACTAGATCTAGTCCAGCCTGCATGACCTGTCACATTGGGTAACCCATCTCCCCCCTTCACAGATGGTGGCACCACCCCAACCCCTATCATCCCGCCTACGCCCCTCAACAGTCCCCGCCTCTCCAGCGCCCCCTGCTAAAGGGGCACCTCCACAGCCCCCCGAAAGGCCCCACGCTGTCGTTTGCAGGGATCGCGGGTGGCAGCAGCAAGTTTGACGAAGCAGCATGTGAAAAAAGTGGCCGCCAAGTAGAACAACAGGGGTAAGAAAAATTCGAATGCCAACACCACGGCAACGAATGTCGCCGACTCCAGCCGAAAGGCCTCCCCCAGAAACGCCTCTTCCCACCTTGCCAGTACGACAAGAATGTTTTTTGCCCCCTGCTCGTCCCCTGCACCCCACCCAGATGATGCCGACATAAAGGCACACCTACCTCACCTGGCAGCCTCTGTATTCAGAGAGGGTAACTGCACCCTTCCCCGCTCCCTAAAAGCAATCATCAACGATAAAGCCTCTGGTACCTTAGTTGTTGTGGATACCTCAGTCCCAGCAGCTTTAGATGCCCCCTATTTTGAGGCTATTACGACCAAGCTCAACCAATCCTTCCCGGTTGGGGCAAACCCCTGACGTCCATTCCGGCGTGCACCCAGCGCAGTACAACTTGCAATCCACTCGCTCCGGGTAAACTACATGCCCGATCAAGATGAGGACCTGTTCGGCTACCTTTGAGACTCTTTCCTCAACTCAAGGGCTGTACAATCTCAGCAGCATGCTTCCTCAACCCGAACCGTCATTCCCGTATGGAACAAGGTGCCTATTCGGTGGTTGTCAATGTCGAACCTGATCCTGTCCAGACTATGCTCTCGCCCATCTATCTCTAAGGCAACTCATGATCTGTCAAAAAAGCCTACTCCTCCTCTCCCATTACCCAGTGTCAAAGGTGCTGGAAATATGACCATTTCAAACAGCTCTGCAAGGAAGAGTCCCTAATATGTCATCTGTACTCCCTCCAGCACACGAAAGCGGAACAGCGCTGCCTCAATCCTGCGTGCCCTAGAGTGGGCAACCTCAAAGACACCCTTTACTGTGGCCTGGCCTCTCCTTCCTAGTGCTCCAACGGTTGTGAGTCGCACTTAGCTCGGAGTAGAGACTGTCCTGAACGCCCCCTCCAACCAACCCAGGTGGTGTGCCGGCCCCACAAGAGAGCCCGGTTGACGTAGACCCCGACAAGACGGATGTCCAACCAAACCCGCCACGCAGAGTCCCACTCCCCCATTCCCAATGGAGATCCTGCACCCCACCATAAGGCCTCCTCCCTCCATTCCTTGAAGAAACCCCAAGAGCTACCTGCACCACGCTAGCCGCCCCACCAGCAATGACAAGATCTGCCTCCATGGGCGGCCCTCCCCCTCCCACAGGGATGGCCAGCCCCTCACCTCCCGCTCGCACTCTGTCAGGCTCAGCCTGATAAGCTGTCGCACAACAGGGAGATCTCGCCCCCAGGACTGGGCCCTGGACATGCTATTTCCATAGTTCAACACAACTGCCTTGGGAGCTGGGATCTGTTTCTTTGGTTATTTAATTCTTTTGCATCCGCGAAAGACTCTCTCCTTTGCTTGTTTGGCTTCAAGACCCTCCGGGCTGGAGAAACCAATTATCTTCGTTTGCGGGCTTTACTTTGTTCGGTCTTTTGATTGCCAATGGCCGCCCTCTGGTAGCCTCTCCGTTTTTAAGTCAATGATAAACATGGTCACCATCACCTTAATTTTCACAAGCAGGTCTGACCTTGCTACCTTTGAGATACCCGCTTCCACCCTGTTTGGCAGCAAGGCCAACAGGTTCCACATAGTCAACAGCTACTGTATATGGGGCTCACCGGCCAAAGAAAGGACACACTCGCCCACCCTCGCCCTCCCAGGCACACACTTCCCTACCTGGGTGGTAGGAGACTTCAACATTCACCACCCCTTAGCAGACCCGATTAGAAGACACAACTCCTCCCAAATCAAGGCTTCCTTCCTGTACTTCTCAAGGGCCGCGGAACTTGGATACACACTTCTAAACAGTGCAGGGCACACCTGCTTCCCCCTCCAAGGACTTTCCAGATACAGAGTCCTAGACCGTGCGTTTGTGTCCTCCTCCCAAATGCCCTTTTGCAAAGAATGGACTACCGACCTGCCTTCCACCAGCCCTGATCATGTCCCCATCACCATCACAATGGCACACCAGATCACAGCCCCTCCGCCCCCGGCCCCGAAATGGGTCAGAACTGACTCGCCCACCCTTGAACCGCTACTTAAAGATGCAAAGGTTGTCCCCCCTCCAGACCTCCCTACCAGACACTTAATGGAAAATTGGTTTGATTCACATCTCAAAACCCTGGTCACGCTCCTAAAACCCCACACTCCTCGCCTGTGCCCCTCAGTCAGGGCAAACCCATCGTGGTCCCTGTGAGTAACAACCCTGGGGAAAGAATTCCAATCCTCAACAAGAAAGGCGCGGGCCTCAAACGATCCACAAGAAAGGGTTGTGGCAAAACGCACTTGGTAAGACTACATCAGCAAAAACGGACCCTGGGTCTGATCCGTCGGCGTTGCGTCCTGACGCAAGCGACGCATCTCCTGCGTCCCATGCGTCCTGTGCGTCCTGACTTGCGTTGCAACGCCCCGCCACATCCCACGCTTCCAGATGCTACCTGGCAACGTTCCTTGCGTCCTGACGCAACCTGGCGCCCTCCCTACGTCTGGACTACCCCAGACTCTTTCTCTCATCTCTTCTTTCTCCTGATGCGGCGATAGCTCCTCATCACCTCTTCTCCGCGTCCTGACCCACCCCTCATCCCCGCTCGTGTAATCACACCTAATTTGCTGCTTGCTCCGACGTCGCCTGGTGTCTGGGGCGGCAGCACCTTTTTTGGTCCCTCCCGGGTCTCACGTCTCACGCCTCACTGGTCTGGCGAACTAATGATCTAGGTTTCAAGAAAGTC
>Ga0307517_10007790_pt1 | contig 15538 bp, 15 predicted proteins | sample 23_EM_MG_FD_194515 | JGI IMG/M metagenome (GOLD analysis project Ga0307517, IMG submission 194515) | Populus trichocarpa ectomycorrhiza microbial communities from riparian zone in the Pacific Northwest, United States - 23_EM | ecosystem: Host-associated > Plants > Roots > Unclassified | place...
AATATAATATGATTTTGTGAAATAGGATACAACTAATTTAGGATAATCATAGCCTTACAGTCTGTAGGTGAAAATGATCCTACGACTCTTTGTTTTGTAGGGTAGGATGTATCCTATCAGCTGATATATGTGGGGTAAAGGGGAATAACCCACCTTGCCGTTTCGTATCGCTTCCGCTAATTTTTCGCAAGCTGGTCGCATACTTGGTGTCTTGTTTAGCAGCCTCTCAAGGAGCACCAGAAATGTTTCAGGCAGCAAATTTCGCTGCTAAGGCTGGATTAAACTTGAACCTAAATTGGAAGCAAAATATTGTCTCGTCAAATTTCACAGCACTGTATTGAGAAATGTACCCTGGATACAACACCACTTCTCCCCTTCCTCATTACGACTGATCGGACCGCCGTTCGCATCACCCTCTGCGGCATAGTCGGCATTCTATAAACACCAACGAGACGATACGCACTGATAAAAGCTTGAAGAAAATTAGTTTGAGTAAAATTTTAATCATTCCTAAACTCCACATATCCGCCTATGTTGTAACAAACCTGTTTGTGGAGAGGTGCTGTGTATTCCAGCCTAAAATCCCATGTTCAAAGATGTTCAAAAGACATTAGAACTGTACTGACGTGCCGGTGTTGCCCGAACGTTCAATAAATGAAAGTATCAAATCCGAAAGCATGGCGCGTGGTCTGGAAGGTAAGTCAATAGAACTAAAAAAAATACAGGAAAGAAGCACATATATACATTAATCGTCCCACGTTAGCAACACATTTCCAGGTTTCAAATCAAAAGCAATTCAGATTTGCTGTGCAAAAAGCCCAAAGGGAACTTCTTGAGCAGGTCCACTCCTTCACCGATCGCGAGGGGCGCGTTGGTACGCGCGAAAAGCCTAAATCCTTGCCGATCGTGAAATTGCACATGTATGTTTGATACGCACAGCCAAAAGCTACCTTCAATTCAAGTTTCGGTTTCTTAGCCACTCTTTCGACAGCTGCACCATAATGAGGCATACATCAGAAAGGGAATGAGATCAAATGGGTCGAACGGGGGCGATTCGGAATGAAGGAAGGTCATCATACATGACGATCTATTCACTTAACCACGCAGTCCCACGATAATATAGTTTTGAGCAAAGTGTCGAGTCGGGGTCAACTGGAATGGGAACTTTTAGCTGCGAGGGCGTATGAGCTCGAAAATTGAGTAGGACGGCCACTTTGAAAAGGACTATATCGGAGGTGTCGAGATTTTGAAGCACATCCCACTTGAGACCACCATTACTTACAGTAACCGATTCAGCATGATCATTTTGCAGGGATAATCATGTACAAACAAACGACTGTCTAAATGACCCCGCCGGGTAGGCGGTATCAAGTTATTCACTGTCAGAAGAACATTGTAACCGATGCCAAAGAAGGGGGAGATGAAAAATATCCCAGCACCAGAGATTGCACGCTACAACCACAGAATGCATATGCCATGGGAGTGTAAGCTGGACTTCCGATTTTCTTCTACTTGGATATGTTTAGCTCTGTGACAATCATACGAGCCTGAGGTATACGTACCTACCCCGCGTGCTCAGAAGCCTCAATTTTCAGTAAATCTTGACCTTCTCCCTACTAATGTCGACTCCTATTCGCTGGATATCCGTCGACGACACAGACGCAGACATTAAATACATCGGCGACTCTTGGTTCGCCGACAATGGAAGTCTGGATGCAATTGGAAGTAATGGCCCGCCCTTTTTATCCACACTACATGGGACCAACAGCAGCGCCGCGAGTTTCACGTTTAATTTTTCGGGTATGTGATCCATTGACTTCCTCCGCTCCGATACTCAAGTTTATATAGGTTCGGGACTGAGAGTTATGGGAACGTACACTGGAACCCAGAATACGAGTACGATGGATTGGACTTGCTTCGTGGATGGGATCAGTCTTGGCAAGACCCTTCCCAGTACGGACTTCAACGAGAACCACAGGATGTTATGCCTGTTAAACACCATAACGGATGGACCTCATACGGTTACTGTCAACGCCACAGCAGGGGAAAACCAAACGTTTTGGTTGGACAAGATTCAATACTTACCATCGGCAAGCGTATCGCTCGAAAACAAAAAGATTCAGCTGGATATTTCAGATCCCGCAATACTGTACGGATCTGGATGGAGTGGTTATGGGACGCAGACGTATGGTGCACAATTAGGGTGCATCTTTTACGGCACGTGAAATTAGTACCATTTGTTCGCTTCCTCATACTCATAATGCCCTTCAAGGAGTTGCAGTGATCTGGTACGCCACTGAAGTAGGCGGAAACTCAACGACAGGCACATGGACAATTGACGACAATCCAACGAAAACTTTCTCCCTGAATGGGCGAGGAGCTCCAGTACTATATAACGAGAAATACTTTCAAACCCCACAGTATTCTATGGGCTCTCACAGGCTTATCGTTACTTACAACGGCGATAACTCAACGACACCGCTGATCCTCTCTTACCTCGTTGTGCAGAATGGTACCTCATCACATTCAATAAGTCCAAGTTCCCAAGCAGCCAATACTACTACAAGATCATCGACTAATATCGGCGCTATCCTAGGCGGAGCACTCGGGGGCGCCGCATGCATTCTCGTCGTCGTCGCTCTCTTATACCGACATCGGCGTAATTCCAATAGAGATAGGAATCAGAGAGCGATCGATTTATCCGAGGACACCTCTGCTTTCCGCTCATACCAAAGAGGGCAACTTCCACCAGTGGTCTTCCTTCCAGATCCCAATGTGACCCATTTGAGCAGTTCAAACCTTTCCACTGGGGGCAGCCAAGGCGCCGCTCCTAGACTGCGATTTCAGGACCCTTCCAGCCGGGAAGAGTATTTTCTTGGACCAAGAAAACTACAGAACGCAACAGGAAATCTGGCAGGGGTCGCGCCAGGTGAGAATCAACTGCATCACTCTCGCATGCTTTCGGATACTTACTTATCCAACTTTGGTGGACCAATCGGTCCCTCAGGTCGTCAAGATGGCGGGTTACGGCCAGTTAGCCAGCCACAGGCTGTCGCTGACGCACCTCCAGCATATTCACCAGTCGTCGATTACTAAGTCTCTTCTTTGTACTACTGTAGGCCGAGAGCCGCCGAGTTGTGCGATCGATAAGCCATTCGTTCGGATTCAAACACAAGCTGACACAGCATATTTTCATCAAAGTATTGCTTCCCGGGTCCAAAGTATGTTACCATGGCCAGGCAAGGAGACGGAGACTTTCTGTCGATGATCGATGATGCATGATCACAATCCAAAGCATCACAAATTTTTGTTGAATACAAGAATTATGTTATTGTTGAATCGTAACTACCACAGACAAGAAATACTTAATCGAATCATCGACGATTTCCGAAAACACAACCAGAAGTCTATCAAAAGCCTTAAAACCCCAATTGACCACTAGCGGCCCGTGGAAAAGAGCTTCAAGTCCTCAACCAGTTGTCTATACAACAAGCAGTATGGCCTACATCGAGATTTCTCTGAGAGTGATAAAGTGAAATCCCTATGAAAAGCGAAGAACCGTTATGTTTTTGCGTCTCGGGATCGTGTTTGCTACCACACCGTTAACTCTTATAATCTCTGGCAGGCCATTAGATGATATTGCAAGTCGTCCTGGAGAGCCATCCCAACGACTTTCCGGATTGGCTTGACAGTGTCTGAAGCTTGCCGGAAAGAGTGTACTTACTGTAAACAAAAATCTTTTGAATTAGAAAATATGCATATAGGTTTAACTCTTTTTGAAAATGAATCTAGTGGCACTCTGGTGAAACACTGGCACTGTCCTCAAACTTTAACCATTGTATCTCAACAGCTGGGTTCGCTTCGGCTCCGCAAGCATTTGAAGATGATAGGTTTTGGTGAGGTCCTTGTTGGCAACCCTGCAAGCTAATCGTGTCATGATTTGGGAGACATTCTTGAATGGTGGGCTGGTGGATCTTCTGGTTTCTTCGATGGAGTGGGTAAATTAAGGGCCATAGCCCGGGTTGTCGAAAGGGATGAGAGTCGACGTGTAATCAGCACCTCACGCCTTCTCTTTACCAGCCAGCGCACGGTTGGACATTATCTCTGCATCTTTGATACGGCCTTGATTAGCATAGAGGATCCCCAGGTTGTTGACGGTGTCGAGCGTGGACGTGTGCTCGGGTCCCAATGTCTTCTCATAACCAGCTAGCACACGGTTGTTCATTATCTCTGCATCTTGGACACGGCCTTGCCAACGGTAGAGGATCCCCAGGTTGTTGACGGTATCGAGCGTGGATGGGTGCTCACGTCCCAATGCCTTCTCTCTACCAGCCAGTGCACGGTTGTACATTATCTCTGCATCTTTGAGACGGCCTTGACCAGCATAGAGGACACCCAGGTTGTTGAAGATGTCGAGCGTGGACGTGTGCTCGGGTCCCAATGCCTTCTCATAACCGGCCAGCGCACGATCGTACATTATCTCTGCATCTTTCAGAAACCCTTGATTAGCATAGAGGATCCCCAGGTTGTTGACGGTGTTGAGCGTGTTCATGTGCTCACTTCCCAATGCCTTCTCTTTACCAGCCAGTGCACGGTTATACATCATCTCTGCATCTTTGAGACGGCCGTGATCAGCATAGAGGAGACCCAGGTTATTGACGGTACCGAGCGTGGACGTGTGCTCAGGTCCCAATGCCTTCTCATAACCGGCCAGCGCACGATCGTACATTATCTCTGCATCTTTGAGACGACCTTGATTAGCATAGAGGATCCCCAGGTTGTTGACGGTATCGAGCGTGGATGGGTGCTTGGGTCCCAATGCCTTCTCACAACCGGTTAGCGCACGGTTGTACATCATCTCTGCATCTTTTAGACGGCCTTGATCAACATAGAGGAGACCCATGTTATTGACGATGTCGAGCGTGGACTTGTGCTCGGGTCCCAATGTCTTCTCATAACCGGCTAGCACACGGTTGTACATTATCTCTGCATCTTGGACACGGCCTTGCCAACGGTAGAGGATCCCCAGGTTGTTGACGGTATCAAGCGTGGACATGTGCTTGGGTCCCAATGCCTTCTCTTTACCGGCCAGCGCACGGTTGTACATTATCTCTGCATCTTTGAGACGGCCTTGATCAGCGTAGAGGAGACCCAGGTTATTGACGGTACCGAGCGTGGACGTGTGCTCAGGTCCCAATGCCTTCTCATAACCGGCCAGCGCACGATCGAACATCATCTCTGCATCTTTGAGACGGCCTTGATCCTGGTGGAAGTTACCAAACGTTATGCGAGCTCCCAAAAAGTGATCGCCCAACTTCGAAATCTCCACCTCTTGCCAGATCGTATCCAAGTGTGCTTGCCCCTCTTGCCGTGTTTTGTAGTCACTATCCCCAATGGATTTCAGGTGACATTTCAAATGTGATATCGCAGCCTCAAGAAAGGTGGGTTGCGAGCTTTTCTCAACCCGCATGCGAAGCCATTCTGACACCATCGAATGAAGTGATACCGTAATTTCACTTTCATTAGAGTGCGAAAATTGAAGCAACGACAGCTCCTGCATCTTCACCATCGCGTCTTCAAAATTTAAATGGTTCCACCGACCATCGTCCCTAAAAATCGACATTGGAGAGATTGTCAAATTGTCGTCATCCCCGTCTTTACTGAAGAGTCGTTCGCCAATATTCACAGGATTGAAGAAGGCAAATAGTGTTATAACCTTCTCTAACTCTGCCCCTTGCTCACCAACCCCAAGCTGCGGTAGCGACATCTCCCATGTGGTCAACAGGCTAAGAGATGTCTCCTTCTCCTTGCCTGGTAACATACGCCGATACGGCCAGTGTTCTGGAGTTTCCTGCATGATACTCTGCTTCCGTCTCTCGTACTCCCTCACAAACGCTCTCAGCCCAAGTTGTCGCTTCGAAATGTAGGCTCGCGCCTGATCAATGGCCAACGGAAGATTTCCTAGCAGTTTCAGAATCTCCTCCGCAGCAACAAGCTCATCGGTACCTCCCCCCGAAGAGCGAAGCAGAAGTTGGAGGCTCTCATCCTTCTCCATGCGGTCCAGCTCGATTGACTGACCCAACTCCTTGGATCCAGCATAACGGCTGGTAATGAGTATGCAGCCATGGCGATTGGCTGGGAATAAATTAACGATGCCAGGCAAGTCTTCAGGATTGTCCAGATTATCGAAAACCAGTAGCCATCGCTCGCTCCAGCTTGAGAGAACCTCTTTGACTAAAGTGACAGCAGCCTCAGGATTGTCCAACACTCGATCAGGGAGCAACTGCTTGGCGGCCGCCTCCATCGAACCACACAGGGTATTACGTGAAGAAGCATCAAGCCAGAATATTGCTCGAAATCTTCTCTCGTCTTTCATGCGTAGGCAATATTCAAGGGCAAGCTGTGTCTTGCCCGCCCCACCCATCCCGATCAGTACGACGATCGACGGGGTCGAACTGGTAGTGGCACGGTCAAACAGCATCTGGAGTCGAGCATATAAAATTTCTCGTCCGACGAAATGGGTGACACGATGTGGAGAGATGATGTAGAAGGATTTGTCCTAGATATGACCGCTGAGGATTGAGCCAGCAAAGGGGCGAGTAGGACTTACCACTTCGTGTCCAACGGCGTCCGATTTCACTTTTCGCAACAACAGCGGAGGGTGATTAAAATCCTGTAACGCATAGATAATGAACCAATTTCTACACACCTTGTTCGGATGCAGTTGGCGAGTTTTCGCTGATTCCTTCAAGCAACATCTCGATTGAATTTAAAACCTTCTTATATCCTGGATCATCCTTTGTTGAAAACTTCACCATACTGAGGTGATCGCCGTGGATGGTCTCACGATTCTCGCGGGCGTCACCAGTGATGGCAGATTCCCCAGGCACGACCTGGTCAATATAAGTTAGACTCGCGATGTACCCCGTACATAGACCCACACACCTTCCCTATTCCTATTATAGCCAGCTCCTCTGCAAAAGACCAAACGGCCAACCTCCGATTGTCCAAAATTCGGCCGAAATTATCCCCTATGCGATCGAGGGTCTGTGAGTCCCTTTCAAGATCTCTAATCAGATCGATGTGCGGGTTTTGCAATGCCATCTGTGCAACAGAGGCCACCACTTTAGCTATAGAAGTCACCCCGCATCCTCTATGAGGCGTGCCAAGGAAGATTATACCTCGCGTAACGGAGAAGATCCGAGCAAGATGAGGATGGGTATCTTGAACTCGATTCGAATAGTCGAGTGCCTGCAAGGTAACCTGTCAGGCTGGGAATTTAGAAGGGCTTCAAATGCGTACATCTTTAACTATTAGCCCGCCGAGAGAGTGTGCGACAAAGATGATGGGGCGATCGGGCTAGACGAATTTAAGTTGTGGATGAATTCCTGACGATTGCATTCGACTAACGGTGTCCTTTCTTCTCACTCGCGACAATTCTTGCACTAAATTGATTGAGTGCTGAAACAAGGTATTCAAGGATGCGCGCCCGTTCAGATTGACGATGCTTGCATCGTATCCCAATGAGAGAACCCGGATGTGCGATAAAGCCTCCTCCTTCGATAGCAGATCTTGGGGCCAACATACGTTGTCCTTAGTCCAAGTGTCCCTGCGGTGACCACGCAAGCCGTGAACAAAAACAATACTTTACTCAGGAGTCAATGGAGTGTATCGGTAAACTGAATAGGTAAAGAACTCACTCGGCTGTGATGGGACTTTTACCTTGGACTAGGACTTCAGAATCGACGGGATGTGAGGAGTTGGGATTGCTTGCTACGGGCCTAGCTTGGCCATTCCCCAGAGGTTGCTTCTTGAACACGGAAAACAGATTCATAAGAGGAAACAATAGTCGAAACGCTGGTGACTGTACAATGTCAAAAAGCTAGTAACACGTGCCCATTTGTGAACATTGAACAATAAAAGGTTTATAATTAGTCATTTGTAAGGGTGATTCGGCTTCGCCACCAATGGTCGGCATAAATACAGCATTCGATAGGATCGGATGACTACGAGTGTCTGAATGAAACCCAGGATCATGGATGAAAAAAAGATTGAAATTCAAAAAAGAATTTGACTGTGGGTCACGTGTTTGCCTCCGGCAGATTCCGATGGTCATTCAATTTTGCGTGTTAACCCGACCATTCGAAAAACTTGTCGCATAGCAGATGTATTCGAGAACGGTTCTCAGCCGTGCACTTAGGAACGTCTCGCGTCGCTCTGTGAGGACATAATTATCTTCTGTGTCATTAGAATAAACCTGATTTTCTTCTAGCAAACCTGGCGGACTTTTGCGACAGCACATAGCGCCTCTCCTTTCACCGAAGTTACCACATTGTCCAATGGTCTGACGGTCGCTACGGAATCCCAGCCACATGCTCAGACTGCCACAGTCGGCGTCTGGATCGACGCCGGCAGTCGAGCAGAAACGGAGAAGACAAATGGTGTCGCCCATTTCCTGGAGCATATGGCATTCAAGGGCACAAATAGACGCTCACAGCACGCTCTTGAACTTGAAGTTGAGAACCTTGGAGCACACCTCAACGCGTATACGTCTCGGGAACAGACTGTTTACTACGCGAAGAGCTTTAGAAAAGATATTCCGATTGCAGTTGACATCATCTCTGATATCCTGCAGAACTCCAAACTCGAGAACGCTGCCATTGAGAGGGAACGTGATGTTATTCTTAGAGAGCAACAGGAGGTCGACAAGCAACTTGAGGAGGTTGTATTTGATCATCTACATGCTGTAGCTTTCCAAGGTATTTTAGCAGTTCCTTTTTTACTTTGTGCCTGAACTTCATGTTGTGCTTTAGGTCAAAACCTGGGACGCACTATTCTCGGTCCAAAGAAGAATATTCTTTCAATAAACCGCGATGACTTGTCTTCCTATATCAACACCAATTACACAGCTGATCGAATGGTGCTGGTGGGCGCAGGCGGCGTCACCCACAATGAGCTCGTTGACCTCGCCAACAAACACTTCTCCCGACTCCCTATATCCCCCAAGCCGATTCCGCTCGGACGACTTTCGCATCCAAAAACATCGTTCGTCGGGTCGGAAGTACGTATTCGCGATGACAACATGCCCACCGCCAACATTGCCATCGCCGTTGAGGGTGTTGGTTGGTCTTCCCCTGATTACTATCCTATGATGGTCATGCAAAGCATCTTCGGCAATTGGGACCGTAGTCTTGGATTGTCATCACTCACCTCCTCTAGACTTTCCCATATTATCTCATCGCACAACCTCGCCAACTCATTCATGTCGTTCTCAACCTCATATTCGGATAGTGGCCTCTGGGGTATTTACCTAGTTTCGGAAAACTTGATGAACCTAGACGACCTTGTGCACTTCACGCTCAAGGAATGGACCCGTATGAGCACTGCGCCTACGTCGGTCGAAGTTGAGAGGGCCAAAAGCCAAGTCAAAGCCTCTTTTTTGCTTACACTCGATGGTACTACTGCTGTTGCCGAGGACATTGGCCGTCAGCTTGTGACCACTGGCAAGAGGTTCACCCCTCAGCAAATCGAGGCAGCTATCGATGCTGTGACGATTCTTGACATCAAGAACGTCGCACAGAAATATTTATGGGACCGAGATGTACGTCTAAACTGCTTTGTTCGGCTGGTTGAACACGCCTTGACTTTTATCTCTTGTTGTAGATCGCCATTGCTGCTCTCGGTAGTATAGATGGCCTTCTAGATTACAGCCGCATTCGCAATGACATGTCATCTCTCGTCTACTAGAAGGCAGGTAGTAACCATTCACTGCTCTTATAATCAACTGACTTCAAGAACAGAATGTCATATAATCGTTTAACTATGTGGTAGATATTGCAATACACGCAATCTGTTGTCTGTCTTGTTTTGACAGGTTAATGGAATGGGAGACCTCGCATGTTCGCAATGACTTCGTTTTACCTCGGCAGAGTTGAAAATTGCCGCATGGAATGTCATCCATCAGTTTGTTGCCGCGTAACTAACAACAATTGCCAAAGTGAGTAACTATGTCTAATCACAAAAATGACATGGTTGATTGTCAACCGGACCAAAGGGTATGAGTTTATTTTATTCGCTTTTCTGTTCAGGATGCGGTGAATAACATTAACACCATTCCAGCGCGTGGGGTTCCATAATTTCGGTGGATTTCAATGCCAAATCTATACTTAGCCAAAAACGCAAATCAACTTTTTGATTCCGAAATGATGGTCCAAGCTGATCTCCCGGCAACCAAGGCTCATCGTCCGACCATTGTGTTCTTGACTCAACACGGAGAGTTACGGTCTTTAAAAAATTTGACATGACAACAGTGCGTATTGTTGCCCACCCTCCCAAAGCATAATTGAAGTCGCCAAAAGCGTAAAAAAGAAGCTCGCGATGAAACATTGTCCCGCGGCATGTTGGAATAATCCTTCTCTTGTCCGTATCCTTGGCTCCGACATTTGATCTTTCACGTTCGAGTCAACGCATTGCCCATGCCCCATCACCGCCAGTTTTACATCCTGGGAGCCTTTCGAGAGATTTAAAACGCCTCAAGATTCTGGTTTTCCTCAGTATACCAATCATCCCCGTCATCCAACTACGTTCATCTCCAATGGTCCACATCTACACCGCCTATCTCCTTCCCTCCATCCTCGAACCGACCCTCAACGAGCTCGTAGGTCTCAAAACACAGGACGACGCTTGGCCATTCACTTCCAGCGAATCGAGCGCGACGTCCACATGCCCAAAACGACGAATAGGCATGAGAGACATCGAGCAGCCGGACGGGACCCTCCAAGGGGGCCCACATTTGTCCCTCTCGATCTCCAATGAACCGAATTTTTATAATTCGGACACAAACCTCTGGCGTTATTGGCCCGCAAGCCTGGCCCAGTCCACTCCTGGCCTCGCTTTTCCTAAAGACGATGTCTCCGCGGTTGATCCATGGGATGTATCATGTCAGCAGGATCCACCGTTCTACCGGAGACTCTGCACAGAACCCCCGTACGAGAGCGGTACGATTCAAATAATACCTAGCCCCTGCAGCATGCCGCTATTTCACTCTACAAAATATACCACATCGTGATGATCACGGAAACCCTTTCCCCCTCGAGTTTGCGGTACCCCTCGAGACCCCTTGAGCTCGGAGCTCGACTTCCGTGTTGGCTTTCGGGCGACAGCAAATCCCACCTTGCGTGCTTCTGGACACGGAGAAGAACTTGGTCGTCAACTCGATACCACGAAAACCACCCGCCGTCATCTGGACAATATCGAGTATATACCCTCTGCTTCACTCATACCCAAACTTTGCCCACACTTTGTTCGCGCAATACGGACCAGTCTATTCCCCAAGTTTGATATTTCACATAATTTACGGGATTTTAGAGAATTACAGATCGAAATATCATCAAATTAACCAAACTTGTGTAATATTGTATACCGTCCGCCATTGAAGGAGTCACCAAGATGGACTGGTCGGGGTATCGCGTAAGGTCTTCAGCTACATACAGTGTAATCAAGTCGACCAATCGGAAACTTCAGGGCCGGTTTTCTTCAACACAATTTCATTAACTTGGAAAGACTTCATTCCTCAGTTAGTACATAGGTCGCTCTATTTTTTTTAAAAAAATTAACAGCCTGTCGGGCCTTTGTTTGAAAGCACTGGTTGGCGGGGGGCCAAGTTGTTCGAACATTCGTTTTGAGACATCAGAGTGTATGGATGAAGGTTTTCGGCAGATAAGACATCGGTGATCTTTGCGCCAGGCCTGTCAACTGCAAACTTGAGTTTTTCTTCCTCGGTAGTACTGCTCGAAGTACGAATCTCTCGTTCGCGGTTTGACGGCCCCTTTGTCCGTCATCCTCCAGGAATGTGAGGAGGGCAACCAACCTATAGGTCGTCACCTCTCAGGTATTCTTCATGATTCCTCCATCATTCACAGATACGGTCTGAATGTCTGTGAATATGGTTAACTTGAAGATGGTCAAATAACAAATGTTCGAGATTGGTTCGAGGATGGAGGTGATGTAGATGTGAACCATTGTTATTACTTTGGTGAAGAAAAGAAAACCAGAATCTTAGGGCCTTTAAAATCTCTAGAAAGGCTGGTATGGGCAATGCGTTGACTCGAACGTGAAAGATCAAATGTTGGGGCCAAGGATACAGACAAGAGATGTCAAAAAGGCAATGGATACTGTTGTACAATTGTGATATCAAATTTTTTGTAGCAATGGGAGATCAGCTTGGGTCGCTTCTCCAATTTTTAATGACCCTAAGCAAGTTTGGAGAGCGCTTCCCCATAACAACCATTACAAACAGGTTCATCCCACTTCTCTCCAACAAATGCAACGAGCTTGGCCTTCTTCCCATTCCCACAAATATGACACTCGAATCCTGTGGCCTTCACAAGCCTATACTGACAAAACCCACCGCGTGGCGGATATGTTTTCTGGACTTCAAATTGAGGGGGTAGACTGTCAGTCATCTCAACGAGATAGGCTGGAAATCAAGGTCAGATCTAGAAGTACCAGTAAAAGGCAATTTTTTTTGACCTACAATGGAAATGTTCTAAAAGAGATCCGTTTGGTGATTAGCCAGAGTCTTGAAAAGCCAATCAGGGGACTCACTAATGGGATAGATAGGAGTGGACTGGTAGGGCGTCGGAAATAACGAGCAAGATGAGACAAATCGATAACAATCGATTTAATGTAAAGCTCATCTGCTTATCTTTGTTTAGCATCACGCTTTTCAATTCAATTACGCCAGTTCGTTTGGCTCTCATCGCATTCTGGCACTGTGTTGGGGAAAACTTGAAGTTCTGCATTCAGATCCGCGGCATACTATGTATCGCCTTCTGATCAGCAATGCAGTCAAGACTTTCGTTTACGCCAGTTCCTGTTTGACTCTCAGCGCATTCTGGCACTGTGTTGGGGAAAACTTGAAGTTCTGCAACCAGATCCGCGGCATACTATGTATCGCCTTCTGATCAGCAATGCAGTCAAGACTTTCGTTTCCCCCAACGAACTCGTAGGTCTCAAAACACAGGACGACACTTGGCCAATCACTTCCAGCGAATCGAGCGCGACATCCACATGCCCAAAGCGACGAATAGGTATGAGAGATATTGAGCAGCCGGACGGGACCCTCCATGGGGGCCCCACATTTGTTCCCTCTCGACGTGAGCCGAAATTTTATAATTCGGACAAAAGTCTCTGGCGGTAAAGCCTAGCCCAGTCCACTCCTGGCCTCGCTTTTCCCAAAGAAGATGGCTCCGCGGTTGATCCATGGGATGTATCATACCAGCAGGATCCACCGTTCTACCGGAGACTCTGCATAGAACCTGTACGAGAGCGGTAAGATTCAAGTAATACCTCGCCTCTGCAGCATGCCGGTATTTCGCTCGACAAAATATACCACATGATCGAAACCATTCCCCCCCCTTCGAGTTTACGGCACCCCTCGAGCTCGACTTCTGGATCGGCTTTCGGGCGCCCATGGCAAACAGGATTTTCGATGATGTCCCGCCAAGCTCTTTAAAATTCGGCCTTGCGTGCTCCTGGACCTAGAGAAGAATCAACTTGGTCGTCAGCTCGATACCACGAACACAACCCGCCGTCCTCTAGACAGTATACCCCCCTTCCTTTACTCATGCCCAACCTATATGCCCCATATTTTGTTCGCGCAATGTAGAATGCGGACCAGCCCAGTTACATGCAGTTTGCACAAATATCCCGGTGTTTTGGAGAATTACACATCCACATAAGTTTCATTGAACCAATTGATTGCCTGGAAGTTTGAAGTTGAACGATAACAATGAGTGGCTCAACCGTGACCCTTCGAGGTAAAATGAGAGAAAACCTTCATCGAAAGCGAAATGTACTAGGGATAATCACCACACCTGCGAGATAGGCAAAACCAAGCGGGGACGTGGACGACAGCCAAAGACTTGGAAGTCGAGGTTGAAGAAAGAAAGATCGTTTGATAATCAGCAAGATAATTTCTCCAAATACATACAAAGTAAAAAGCACTAAGTCGCCATCTTCACAACGTCAGGGGGATACTTCACGACCTATGGTCCTACCCACATGAAGGTGCCCGCCACTGCATTACCAAGTCAGCAAAGCTGCTGACATTGAACCGGGCACGGCTTGTCTCAGAAGTCACCTCTTTCTGATCTTTAAAACCTTCTGGTTCATTGAACAACAAGAAAACGTATCTAAAACGAAAAAAAAATAAGTCTTTGGCTCAGGATTTTTCACAACACAAACGGGCTCACCTGTGCGGATCCGACCAATCTGGCGGACTGGGCCTCGAAAATTCTGTAATTGCTGGTGACCTATTCGCCAAGACTAATCCTAGGTCCTTTAACATGAATCCCTCTCCCAAGAAATGTCTGAACTGCGCATTTTTTGGGTCCTGAGGAGTTGGTGCATCTGGGTCGATTATGACTACGACGAATGGCCCGTCAGCGTCACTAACTGCATGGGACATGACTGTTTGAGGGAGTCGTTGGCGCAGACCTAGAACAACTGGGGTGGAGAGAAGCCGATAAGTAGGCGGCTGAGCAGTGACTGATGATTGAATGGTTAATTGTTAAATCATTTCTAAAGAAAAGAAATTTAAAGGCTAACCGCTCTTAGAAAGATGGCCACCAGCACGAACAGTAACTGGCGGTATTATCCCTGGTTGACGGAACGTAACTTCCAGCAAAGCCTTCGGATTGAAAAGGAGAGTAATATCGTCAGGAATCTGTTGTAAGCGTAACCATAGAACTTTAGTCTTGTATGTCAGTTTTTACACACATCAGCATCGTCAAACGCCTTCTTAACTTGACGAAGACTCATCAGCATCAGGTCCTACTAATAGTTGTAGAATGGACAACTGTTAAGATGGGTTGGGTTTTTCTGGTGGTTTGCTAGGTTGAAAGGGTTTGGAGAGGTGTATTTTGTGAGGAGGTTTGAGACGGATTGCCAGTGTGGGTTATGGAGCTTGGGGGAGTTCTGGATGTCAAGTGAGTGAGCGACCAGATCGACGCCATGGTTGGCCGCAAGTTCAATGTCAGATGATGTTGCAAGTCCTGGAGGGCCATCCGGACGACTTTCTGGACTGGCTTGACAGTGTCTAAAGCTTGCACAATTGCCGGAAAAAGTGTACTTGAACAAAAATCTTTTGAATTAGAAACTGTATATATATGTTTAACACTTTTTGAAGCTAGCTGCATTCTGGTGAAACACTGGCACTGGCCATAAACCATTGTATTTCGACAGCTGGTTCTGCAAGCATTTGAAGATGACGCTACGTTCCGCTAGAATGCCGAAGTTTTGTTGAGACACCTATCGCTCGTTGGTAATACTAATCCCTGCAAGCTAATCGTTTCATGATTTGGGAGACATTCTTGAATGGTGGGCTGGTGGATCTTCTGGTTTCTTCGATGGAGTGGGTAAATTAAGGGCCATAGCCCGGGTTGCCGAAAGGGATGAGAGTCGACGTGTACTCAGCACTTCATGCCTACTCTTTACCAGCCATCGCGCGGTTGTACATTATGTCTGCATCTTTGAG
>Ga0307517_10007792_pt1 | contig 15537 bp, 20 predicted proteins | sample 23_EM_MG_FD_194515 | JGI IMG/M metagenome (GOLD analysis project Ga0307517, IMG submission 194515) | Populus trichocarpa ectomycorrhiza microbial communities from riparian zone in the Pacific Northwest, United States - 23_EM | ecosystem: Host-associated > Plants > Roots > Unclassified | place...
ACCCCGGCTAGAATTTCGGGGGGGAGGTTGTCAACGAGGCGTGGGCTCGGAAGGGGGCCGAGGAGTAATCGTTTGATGTCGTAAATGAAGGGCATATTGGATGTTTGCTTCGTCCCAGTCGAGGGGAAGTATACGTGTGAAAAGAATGAGCAGTCCCGAAGCGCATGGCGCCTACTTGTTGGTTTTTTAACAATAGGGCCAACAAGGCCAAAGCGACGCCCGTTCCAAGTTGGGAAAATTTTTGAGCCACTCGCTTTACTGGCCCTACACACCCCATTCCGTGCTTTGAACTATTTTTACGTACACTCCGGCCCACATCTCTATTCATTTGGTGGGATGGCCCAATCACACATGCTGGCCATTTCTGCCAGAAAGAAAGGAAGTGGGGAACATCTGCCACTCCCTGTAACAACAAGTTCTTGAAGATTTGGTAGGGCCATTCTTGTGAGAGATTTGAAAACGAACAAGTTCATATCCTTTTGGGATAGAAATAGATCCAGCTGACTGGTGTTCTGAGCCAGGGGAACCATGGGAAGGGAATTTTCTCCGGTGTGAGTGTGCGCAATTTTGGGGTGACACCTGCGATCAGACGGGCCTTGGACAAAGAGAAATTGCGAAGAAGGCACCAATACGTTTGGTCGAATTTCAGAATCAGAGATTCTAGTAGGAAAGGCGCAGGTTGGCCCGGAAGTCGGTAGTAAGGTAGAATCATCGCGAGGTTCTAGTGTCATGGTGAGTTTTCGAAACCTGTGGGTCTGCGCTAAGATGAACTCTCACTTCGGAGATTTAAAGGATCGGAGAGCCTTAGGCGTTTTGCTAGGGGTTGATTGCATTGTCAATGTGGCATCAGAACCAGATCGCCGGAGAGGTTCGTTGATCCAGGAGATCGAGTTGGAGTCCACGCTGAGATTAGTCCCCCAAATTCTATCACATCCAAAGGACACATCACGCCAGAGTTGGCAAACCTGGCTAGCTGCACGGATATATAGTACAGGCCTCCTCGAGTAAGATGGCTTCCATATCTAGGGTGTAATGTTAGTTGTAGCCATGAAGGAAATGATGGTCAGGATCTCGAAGAGGAAAATTGCGCTGCGGCAGCTGAGGAGTACCGACGAATTCTAACGGAAAGTGTTTACAATGCTGGTGGATTGGCGAACGGTGTGGATGGCTGGGTCAAAACGAACTTGAGCTTGTCGCTTGTTCTTTGGTGCTTTCAAAGCGCCGACGGCAGCCTCGTAGGACGAACGATATTCTTTGCAGGAGATTCTGTTCATCACAATCCGCAGACGTCCCGCGGGCAAATTTCCCCACTCGTTCGTTGCGATCAACGATTCATTTCGGCAGGACCATCATGATGAGCCTGCCGAAATCTCCACTTTTGCCAAGAAAGTGCCAAGGCTTCTTCATCTCGGCCGCTGGCAACAGGTCCTAGGACCTATCTGCACTTCCTGATGTCCTAGCAAATGACAGCGGACAACCGTAATGCTTCTTGTCCTTACCTGTCTAAACGAGGCAGACATGAGGTATTTCCCTTGCATCCCGATCTAGAGGATAGTGTTGGAGCTGCTAAAAGCTGATTCAGCTGACAAAGGCCCTGTCGAACAAGCATCCAATGAACCGCGCCGTGTAGCCACAGACGCGCAACTCTCAAAGACAGTTGGTGAGAACCTCAACGATGAGAATGTTCATGAAGAGAATTTCGAGCATTGTAAATTTTTTTTGGGGGGGGTGAGAACTTTGTTTTTGACGCCCATTGATCGATACTCCCACGCACAACTTACGTGTCTATCAGCTTGCGCGTCCTTCGGCGGTAGGTTCGCCCAACTTGTGACGTCGAGGGAGTGCACACGTTTTTAATTTCCCGGACGCCTGATAACATACTTGTGCTGATGAAATCATCAAAACTCAAAATCACACTGAGTCATCTCACGTCAAACAGTGTTAAAGCACTCCGCACGTTGCACCGGAAAAGTCATCACATAGGCTCCTAAACCAGCAGGCTCGACTGGTCCATAGCGGTGACTCGGGTTAGATTATAATTTGTAGTGTGCCACATGTTGCAGGTTCTTTTTACCACCGCTTCTGCCATATTCTGGACCATCAGACAGCGAGCGCTTAAATCGTTATCGGTCGAAATTGGGTTGCAATGGTTCCATCTCGAATCACGAAAGTAAATCCGAACAATATACCTTGCTTCAATGATGGGTGTTATTCGTTAATTTAATCTTACCTACTCCATCCAGAAGCTTGCGGTGAAATTTTTTAAAGAACCTAAACTCGTTGCATCCGCGTGTTCCTCACACACGCCCCACTAGATTAAAATGTCAACTTTCTCCTCCGTACCAACTCAAAAAATGACGCTCACCACCGCAATGCAAGCCAACCAAACCTTGTCATCGACTCCTCCGGGTCTGCCCAAACCGACGTCCATCCATCCATTGCAAGAAACTCGAACTCTGTGAGTGTTATAATATCGATGGCAACTAAACTTTCATCTCTTTTATAATCCCAAGATCATCGACCAAATCAACCTCGACGGTCAAGAAGGTGAGATTTTCTGGAGGGACTCTTGGTCCATCATATCGACTCGAAGATCTGATTTCGGTTTAAACAATAGACGCCCGTCATCGATGATAACAATGTGTACATTGCGTGAGCTAAACCCACAATTCAGTTTCGAAATTACATTTGACCAGTCATGAACCTCCAGTGTCATGGGAGCAACAGGGAGCGGCAAGACAACGGTGAGCCATGCGCAATAAAGACAACAGTTATGCATGGAAACTCAACACCTCATTGGCAGTTTATCAACCTTACTAGTGGATCAGACCTCCGAGTTGGAGAAGGACTAGAATCCTGTACAAGCAGCGTTCAGATGGCTCAGGCCTTCGCGCTTGATGGGCGATCAGTAACCCTCATCGACACGCCTGGATTCGATGATACCTCAAAGAGCGACTCCGACATCCTACGTATGATCGCAGCATTCCTTGCGACAGGGTAAGGATTCCGCCCGCTCTGTGTTACCTTCCGGCCTCACCAAGAAATTGATATAGGTATGAGAACGGGAAGCCGCTTGCGGGGGTGATTTACCTTCAGCGTATTTCGGATTTCGCATGAGCGGCATCTCCACCAGGAACTTCAAGATGTTCCGACAGCTCTGTGGAGAAAGTACCCTTAGGAACGTCGTTATCCTTACAAACATGTGGGGAGAAGTCTCCAAAGAGACTGGCGAAGCTCGAGAGCAAGAGTTGGCCATGAAGGAAATGTTTTTCAAGCCTGCATTGGCCAAGGGTGCATCACTGAGGCGCCACGACAACACCCCAGCATCTGCCTACAAAATCCTCCGAACCATTATCAACAATCATCCACTTTCGCTCCAGATCCAACGCGAACTAGTTGACCAGAAGAAAGATATATCCCAGACTTCTGCCGGTAAAGAGTTGACCAAGGAGTGGGAGGAACAGATGGAAAAGCACCGAAAGGAGATGAAGACACTTCAGGAAGAGATGGCAGGTCAGTCATAGCTGTTTTTTTTCATGGAGGTCTCAAGCAAAAAACTGAAATGCGTGGTTGGATAGAGGCCATCCGTGATAAAGACGAGGAAACGAAGCGCGAATTAGAGATCGCCACCGCGGAGCTTCAGAGCAAGATAACAAAGGTACAAAATGAAGCAATGGGACAAGTCTCCAAATACAAGGAAGAAAAAGAAAAGTTGGAGGAACGGATGCAGGAATATTCGAAATCTACACGGGAGGAGGCTGAGAGGGCTAGAGCAGAATACATACAGCAGATGGCGAACCTCCAAGCTCAGCTCGAGAAAGCCACTTCAGCTTCCGCCAGTGAAAGGGATGATTTGATCCGTAGGATTAGCGAATTGGAAAGTAGGGGCTCTGGGGGAGGATGTTATGTGATGTGATACATGATACCTATCCTCGTACAAATTTTGAACGTTTTCCGAATACATAGTACTTTGTCGTCGCTTCCATACTCCCAGCCTACGGGACGGCCGCCTCCCAAGGCATCGGTGGCTTGGCGACAGGATGCGCCGAGGTTGGTAATATTGTCACGGTACGTTCATTGGCAGGACGACAAAGAGTGACCCGCTATTATAATATGGCGAGATACGGCAAAAGGAGTGTGTGAAACTAGTATGAAGTTAGGCGGCCTAGGGAATTATTTGAGTATTCTCCGAATTTGGAAAACCCTGGGCAGATTTTGTGATTCTTGGAGGGAACCCCATGGGTTGCAGAACGCACAGATTTGCTTCCGAAAGCCCTTGGAATGGCCAATTTTCCCCGCCGAAGTAGTGACAGGAGTCAGGACTGAGGATAGGACAAATTCGACACGGGATGTCCGAATTGAGTGACAGTTTCGTGGAATGAGGAATCAGATAACAGATAACAAGATTACACTGTACTAATTTGATTTAGGCTTTCTAAGCGTCGTGCCCCGTCGATGTCAGGCAGAGGCAAGAGAGGCGGTTCCCGTCGGCCACGCAGAGGTAAGATTAGTGGAGTGGTACTATGGTATTTCAATAAATTCACAAAGCTCCATACAGGTCACCCGCCACCAGACCAGAGTCAAACTAGGTTGAGCTTCAGAACCGTGTATTGTCCTTAGTTTTTTCTAATCGCCCTCTGTCAGCCATGCACCCCATGCTTCTATACAGGATGACCGTGACCAAGGAGCATACAATGCCCCTCAGCTACCTCCGGATTATCAAGTCGCCCGGCCAGAACAGACATACAACCCTCTGCCCCATCAGTACTCCCCTCCGTATTTTGTTTCTCAACATTTTCCCCCGCAAGCAAGCCCCGCACTTCCTTACCCCCCTCCCCAATTTGGTTCTCTGGCAATTTCTCCTCCATCCAGCATTTCCCACACGGGATCAGGAAACACTGCGAACAGCACCGTTGGCGGCAGCTACAACAACACCACCAGGACAGATCATCGAGTAGGGGCCCAAATTGCGGCAAATATGAATAATTATAATATCCACCTCCCACGTTGGTGGCTCACTTTGTTCACTCTGCGGGATTCTGACTCCCCTTTAGCAGTAATAGGCCAGCAACCCCCAGGACCTTTCCCCCCGTCCAGCAGCGCATTCCCTCTGGTATGTCCAGATCTTATCGATGCCGATCACCGATCTAACCTCTTGTCGTTGTAGATACCTTCGGGGAACATCGAACATCCTATGGGTAGGGTGTAATTTTACTGTGTGAATGTTGAGATGACCTTCTCAAAATTAGATCAAATGCCAGGAACAACTTCTGAACGAGTAGTCCAAGTCCCATCGGAACCAGTCGGAGAACACCCCGCACACGGCGTGGTCCAGCCAACTTCGTTGTACCAAGTCCGCAGCCTTCGGCTCTATCTCAGGTTGAACTATTGACCAATTAATAATCTATTCAGGGCGAACCGGCTTCAGGTGAAGTGGCAATCACTGGATTCAGTTTGGTGCATAGCGAGGGTGGTGGATCTGGCCCATCTGGGAGTATGCCATCAAGTAAGGAATTTTAATTTTCTCGCCCAGAATTTAACTCTTTATTTTTTTCTCGTAGCTAAGAAACCTAATGATATTTATGCGAATCTCCTTTCACCGAAGAGAGATGGCTTTGCGCTTTGGATACCAGAGCCGAACAAAAATCTTCCCTTTTCATACCAACGAAAAGGTGTACAAATTGGGGATGTCGGCATTATTAAGCCATCCGGATGCTTTTCTTTCATTTTCAACGTCTGTGTTCCGCGCGACCACCCAATCAACCCGCGATCACTTCCTGAAGATTTTGTGCCAATTTACCCTTCTATAGACCCGATTGATATTAGCCGGTTTGTCGCCTTTAAGTCAGGAAGCTTCCTCGCAAGTACCTCAATTGAGAAATCTCAAGATGATACCACCTCTCCGTACGTTACTTCCCTCCAGACACAATTTTTTTGCTGATGATAATGTATCCCTAAAGAGGACTTTCCTTTCGAACATGCGCATCCGAAGGCGCTATTTTAACGATGCCAGAGGGCGCAATATCTGAAGATCTCGAAAATAACCCAAGATTTCGGAAATACGCTGCTGCGAATATCCATAGATGGTATAAATATATCAACGGGCCTCGAGGACGCGAGGCGAAGAATGGGGATGTTCGTCTTGTAGTAGGCTGCGATAAAGCGACCTCCTGGGGGATGGCTGCCCTGTCCGACATCAGTCAGCGCACCCGACTCAAATTCAAACCCCTCGACGGACCAGCATCGGACTCGCAAATCCGTGGTTATACTTGGGAACACTCTGGGGTAGCAGAGGTGAGGGTTGGTCCAGATCAAGAAGAAACCGATGAGTTGAGGAGGGAAGACCCTGACGATTCAACGACTCGAGATAAATATCTGAATCAATGCCTTGTTGTGCGCACTCTCAACCCCAGACTGAACGGAGACGAATGGGAAAAATTAAACCGCGAAATCGACGTCGGTTGTACTCCTGATTCTACCACTGGAAATGAATCCCCCTCCCATTTACCGAGCAATGGAAATCCTTCGTCCCCGAACACAGAATCGACATCTTCGATAATCGGCAACTCTGGAGTTCAAGGACACCCTGGCAACAGTTATGCTTTGGTCCAATTTCCCTTTCTTGATGGAAGTGCAAATCATATGTTTTTTCCCCCGCCCCCTAGTGCAACGGTGAGTAGGGTATTTGCAACAGGACCGGTCTGTTTCAACTCAATCCCTTCGTAGGCATGCCATCCTTCCCGTATCCTTAACGAAGCTCTTTTGAAGATGGTTAGGCGCATTTACTCAAAAAATCATTGATTGTTGAACTTTTGGTCTCCATAGTTTCCTACTGCGAAGATGGTGGTCACTCACGATGCAGATTGGTCTCACTGTATTCAAGGACTCACAAACTGCGCGGGGCAGATTTTTAATGGTGGATTCCAGGATATGACGGTATATTCTGAGCCCGAAGACCCAGGACAGATTTTTGCGTCTATCTTAGCCACGAATGATATTCGAGAAGACGAGGGTACGTGTTTAAACACCCCTGAAGTCTTCCATTGTCCATATGCCATTCAGGAGTCGTATATCTTGAACCAAAGGTGTCTCGTGAGGTAGGATGTACCCTCATATCCCCCATATCATATTTCTCATCCAAGATCTATAGCCGTTTACAACGAACAGGCCACGAGCTCCACCAAGTCAAGCCCCAAGCCGGATTCAGACACCAGAAGGGTGCTCCATTCCCCCAACCCCGATGCCGCTGACTGTAGTTCGAAGCAGTTCACCAACGCACAGCCTGAGCGAGCATGGAACTCGTGCCTCAGACTCGGATCACAGCAGTTGGCAGGAGGTCTCGTCGCCCCAGTCTCCCTATTCAATGTTTTCATCCAGAAAAAATGACGTTATCCACGGCGGACAATTTCCTACACCCAACGTGATTACTATTAACTTTCCCAGTACGGAGTTCCTCGATGTGTTTTACGCCTATTTTATTGAGGAACTCTGACTTTAGAAACGGAAATTGGAGGAGAACATCCGGCACATATAGACCACGGCGGTCAATTTGCTAGTTCATTTTTCCAATCCAGCAAAAATGTCGATATCCACGGCGGACAATTTCCTACATTCAACATTAACTTTCCCAGTACGGAGTTCCTCGATGTGTTTTACGCCTATGTTTATTGAGGAATTTCAAATTTAGAACGGGAAATCGGACTCAGAGGCGAACATTCGGCACGCATAACCCAAGCCCAGCCGACCTCAATGGACCAAGTCTGCAACCCTTTACCCTATCCTTAAATTGAAACATTGACTAACTAGTAGCCCACTCAGGATGGACTAGCCTCGGGCGAAGTTGAAATCATTGGATCGGGATCGGTCTCTAGTGGAGATACTGTGACCTCGGAGTCTGTGAGTGCGCCGTGGTCAATGGAATACAATCAAGAAATTTACTCTTCTTATCTAGACTTTAGTTTCTCGAGGTTTTCTTACACCTGTGGAAGGCAAAGACATTTATGGAACTCTTATTTCACTCAAGGGACGCGACTATACCCTTTCGATCTCAGAGCCAAACGACTCGGAGTCTGTGAGTGCGCCGTGGTCAGTGGAATAATACAGTTAAGAAATTTACTCTTCTCATCTAGACTTTATTTTCTCGAGGTTTTCTTACCGCTGTAGCAGGCAGAGACATTTATGGAACTCTTCTTTCACGAAAGGGACGCGGCTATGCCCTTTCGATCCCAGAGCCAAACCAAAACCTTCCCGTTCAATACCAGAGAAGGGGCATACAAATTGGGGATGTTGGTATCATCACGCCAGATGGAAGTTTCTCATACATGTTCAATATCTGTGTTCCCCACGATCACCCAATCAACCCACAATCGCTTCCTGTAGATTTTGCGCCAATCTACCCTCCGATAGACCCAATTGATATCCAGAAGTTGGCCGCCTTCAAGCCAGGAAGCTACCTTGCAAGTCCTTCGATTGAGAAATCTGAACATGATACCACTTCCCCGTAAGATAGTTCCTTTCAAATACAATCTTTTGCTGACGATATCTGGATCTGAAAGGGGACTTTCCTTTCAAACATCCGGATCTGAAGCTGCAATTCTAACGATGCCAGAGGGCGCAATATCTGAAGATCTCGAGAATATATCAAGATTTCGGAAATATGCCGCCGCAAATGCCCGCAGGTGGTATGAATATATCAACGGGCCTCGAGGGCGTGAGGCAAAGAACGGTGACGTTCGTCTTGTCGTTGGCTGTGATAAAACAACCTCCTGGGGGATGGCCGTCTTGCCCAGTACGAATCGGCGGTGTCAGCTCAAATTCAAACCCCTCGACAGGCAGATGTCGGACTCACCTAGCCAATACACCTGGGAATACTCTGGGACGGCAGTCGTGAGCATCGGCCCAGACAAGCAAACAATAGATGAGTTGAAGGACGAAGACACCTATGGCCCAACGACCCGAGAGAAATATTTGAATCAGTGCCTTTTCGTGCGCACCTTCAATGTTACTCTGAACAACAACGACTGGGAAATATTAAACCGACCCTCAAAGGAACAGGTACGCAGCCTCTGCTCTATCTTCAAAATGAAATGTTGACTAAATAACAACTTATCCAGGATGAACTGACCTCTAAGTTGGGTGAAGTAGCAATCACTGGGTCGAATTTGACGCTGAGTGGAGATGAAGAAACTACTGACCTCAGTGGAGGTGAAGAAACTGCTGACCTTAGTGGGGCTGTGAGTGTGCCAATGTCCCCAGAATGTCCAGAAGTTTACACTCCTCATCTAGAAATTAATGACTCCGGTTTCACTCATCTCTACGACGTGCAACGAGCTTTATGCAAATTTGCTTTCACGACAGAAGCGCGGTCACGCGCTTTGGATCCCAGAGCCGAACAAATACCTTCCCTTTCAACACCAGAGAAGAGGCATACAAATTGGGGATGTTGGTATCATCAAACCAGATGGAAGTTTCTCATACATTTTCAACATCTGTGCTCCCCATGATGACCCAATTAACCCACCATCGCTTCCTGTGGATTTTGCGCCAATCGACCCTCCGATAGATTCAATTGATATCCAGAGGTTTACCGCCTTCAAGCCAGGCAGCTACCTTGCAAGTCCTTCGATTGAGATATCTGAACATGATAACACTTCCCCGTAAGATAGTTCTTTTCAAATACAATCTTATGCTGACGATATCTGGATCTGAAAGGGGGCTTTCCTTTCAAACATCCGGATCTAAAGGTGCAATTCTAGTGATGCCAGAGGGCGCAATATCTGAAGATCTCGAGAATATATCAAGATTTCGGAAATATGCCGCTGCAAATGCCCGCAGTTGGTATGAATATATCAACGGGCCTCGAGGGCGTGAGGCAAAGAACGGTGACGTTCGTCTTGTAATTGGCTGTGATAAAGCAACTTCCTGGGGTCTGGCTGTCTTGTCCGGTACGGATCAGCGGTGTCAGCTCAAATTCAAACCCCTCGACGAGCAGACGTCGGACTTACCTAGCCTTTACACCTGGGAACACTCTGGGGAAGCAGTCGTGAGGGTCGGCCCAGACCAGCAGGAAATCGATGAGTTGAAGGACGGAGACCCCGATGGCCCAACGACCCGAGAGAAATATTTGAATCAGTGCCTTTTCGTTCGCACCCTCAGTATCACTCTGAACGACAACGACTGGGAAATATTAAACCGCGAGGCAACGACCTAGACGTGGCGCGTTGGCAGGCAAGTTGGTCGGGCAGGGCATCAGGATTTCATGACGGAGAAGGTGAATTCCACAAAAAGGAAAAAACCAGTGTTGTACTTGCATTATACCTAAATGTTATTGATAATTGTACAGGTCATGGTGTATGGCTACACCTTGTGATTAGGTTATGCATGTTCGCCACTCCCACTCGACGGGTGATACTACATCTCCCGCTCCGAGAGCAGCCCAGAACTTGCTCAAAGGCCTAAGTTGTTTGGTCAAGACGTCAGCTAGAGCCTAGCATTGAAACGGAGTCGAATCTCCAAGGATTGAATCCTTTCACGGATGAAGTAGTGACGGACATCAATGTGCTTCCCTCGTGAGTTGTCACTGGGTTAGATCTCCTTGAGTCTCCTTGTTTACATGAATGTGTTTGCGGGTGACCGAAATCTGTGCTTCGCTTCGACACGGTCGAGAGCGCGACGTCTTCGAGAATCACAATGCTATATACTTGAAATGTCGGGTTTGTTCGTCCCCATGAGCCACTATTATAATATGGAGAGATAGCCCAATTCAAAAGGATAGAGGCAAAAACAAACGCTGTGGAAGTTGTCTGGACTCAGGAAATAGCCGGTATTTGTAATTTGTTATGTTCCCTCACTCGAACCCTCCACATGTGAATTGACCGGTTCAGATAAAACTTGTTTCTCTTCATTCACGCCCAGCTACACGACGATACTTAGCGCAAACAACGACTGACCCGGGACCGTGCAAATTGGAAGCAGATCGTTACCCATTTCCGGGAATTCCTTCCTTATCGAGCGCCCATCGCGTCATTCATCCAGTCGGAAATTCAATCAGCCATGTTTGGATGCTGCGTAGCCGGTCGTCTGCTACAGACAAACCTAACACAAGTGGACGAAAGCCATGCTTACTTCGAACTCGCCGATGCGAGCACTATCAACCATGTCTGCGTCTTCTTGATGGGCACAGGTAAGTCAACCCGATTATGTTTCAAAGCCCGAATATCCGTGCTAATTCACGTTTTCAGTGCCCTTTCCTGAAGGATACGGAGCTGCGGTGCATTTCTTCTGGCCAGGGAAAGGGTTCCAGCTGTTAGGAATGTAAGCAACTCTCCCTGTCGTCTCGCCTGCAACCTACACCCAATGCAATTCTCGACGTATCATTACAGGCTCTCCAATGAGAAACCCTCCGCCATCTTCCGCCTCCGAGGGACATTTCAAGGGTCCGTAGGCTCTCTCGTACAAGACAAATTCTCGTCGTTCTCTACCGCCGACGTCGACATGCAACAAGACGTCACCGCCATCCTCGGACTCTCCATCGAGCCTCTGCTGCAGATTCAGGCCCAGATACAATCTCTTCCAAAGGCAGTGGCAGTGCCTGGTATCGACCTCGCACGCAACCCGACATTGCTCGCCGAGCGCGTGGTGAAACATCTGTTCAACTATATTTCTAGCTTCATTGGTGGAGGGCCGGTGAACCCCGACACGGCGATCCCTATGAGCGTGATAGCGAGGTGGTACGATAATTTCTTGGGGAAGGTGCGCGCTGGGGGTATAGGTTTCCTGGAGAGAGGGGATTGACGATGGGATGGGATGGGTATGGCCCACTTTTTGGTTTAACGCCTCATTTGACTCAGGATCCAGCATTGTAACAACACAAATCTCAATCAAGTTCTTTTTTGCTCCTTCCTTCTATGATATGCACATTATCCACACTATAACCTACGGTTTCAGGATTCAACTCTTCGCCTTGATAAGACCCGCCATGATATCAAAACTATTTCCATCCGGTAGCAAGTCAATGTACTCTGATGACCGACCAGGTCGATCCGGTGTTGTCCTCAATAAACCATGATCATGGGTGATGCCCACAATGCGGACAGCGGTGTGTGGGGTCGTGGTGGTCAAAGTGACGAGTTGGTCTCTACAAAGAAGGTGAGCCTCCCACAACGAAGCAAAATAGCAAGGACTAACGAGTGTAACCAGCGCTTCAGATACAAATCCATGAAAGGTGCAAACGAGCCAGAATTCTGTGAGAAAACCGTCCACATGGGTTCGAACTTGGCCATAATTACAGCTGCGGTCTTCTCCACACTCAACTCTTCTTGGGCGCCTCGCTGAAGTTGCGCGAGTGATGTGAGTGGGGGAAGGCTCAAGACGTTCAACCCACAACCTGCATCCACGTGTGTTAATAATACGCCATACTCAACCAAGGGAGTTAGAGCGTACCGACAACAATATCCGCTTTGCCTCCGAAAAAGCTCGTGTTAACGAGGACACCTCCGATTTTTCTGAGATCTTCCTTGCCTTCCCCTACAACGGCGTACAGGTCGTTCGGCCACTTCAGCCTGACCTGTTCCCCAACCTTTGGTCCTAGAACGGTCTCATCTCTACAAGCCTCAGCGACTGCCAGCGAAAACAGATATTGGAGGAAGACAAGTTTGTTCGCAGGGAAATTTGCGAGCGACACGCGTAGAAGGACAGAAAATAGAAGAGAGCCGGGTGGGGACAGCCATATGTTGTTGCCTCGCCCTCGTCCCGCTAATTGGTAAGAGGCGAGCGAAAGCAAAGGCGTCGGTAATTGAGAAAGAAGGCGAGGGTTCCTTGAAGAAATTTTGTATAATTTAGTGTGCGACAATAGATGATGTGCGTTGCTTCTCACTTGTCCAACATGGATTGAGTACTTGTTATCGTTTCGCCGTACAGAAGAGCCTCGCCCACACCCCACGGTTGCGATGTTTTGGATATGTCGATCTTGTCGCGTGCCGCTGTCAGGGCTTTGTAGAAGAGAGCGACATCGAAAAGGGGTGTCACTTCTTTTTCGGGAAGAGCACCATCCTTGCAGACGATGATATGCTTAGGCTGCCATGTAGATGGATCGCTGGTGGTTTTAGCGGCTTCGCGACTGGATCTCATCAGGTCCGAACTTTCTTGAAGAGGGTGGAAATAAAATTCGTCGTTGGCATCTTTGAATGTTGTCAGCTGTGTTCCAGGCTGAGGAGCAGCGATGGCGTCCAGAATTTGGGATACAATCGTCGGCTTTTCTGGGGTGGAAGTCAGGAATTGGGGGAGGGGTCGGGAACTCGAGTATGCAGGCTCAGCATCTGCAGGCACTTTGAGTCCCAGTCGGGTCAGAGTGGCCCTTAGGAGTTTTATCCGCAGCTTTTCAGAAGACTTGACGTCTTCGGCGGATAATTGGGTGGATTCGGCGATGATGGATGAAAGGGGTTCCCCCTGTAATGGGTATTCGATGCTGGGACCCCAAAGTGCGATCCGGCCTTTGCTTGCATCCATGCTCAGCCCAGCCATTGCGCCCTCTCCTACTTGCGAGGTGTACCGGGCAATAACATCCAATCCTTTGAGATCGTCGAATCCATTAAACTGAGTGACTTCCGGATCGTAAATCCCATTCACCACTTCGCCTTCCGGGGTCTTCAAATCGACAGCCCTTTGCCGATTATCGTGGATATCCTCGTCGAAAGTAAGATACACATTGTTGAGCTTGTTGAAAAGCTTAAGCGGGATTTCACCAGCCTCCAAACCCAGACTCAAGCCCGTGGATCCCAATCCAAGCCCTCCAGACCGAGGGGTAGCTGTGGCCCCGGTTCCGAGCATAAGGTAGGCTCCACCTGCCTCAACAAAGTCTTTAACCTGTTTACTGGCGACCGATACAAACCGATTTCGACTCCGAGGCAGGACGAGGAGCGCACAGGTACTTTGCCATGGTTGGGTCGTCAGAGAGTGCAAAGTGATGGGCTGTACGGCGTAATGGGGGACGAGGATGGATCGCAGACTGGCTAGAGCATGGTTCAATGACGGCTGGAGGACCTCTGGTCCTGAATAGATGAGGACGTTCATGACAACATGAATGAGAGCGGATGAGGATCAACGGCCCGGGGTTGCTTGATCGGTTTTCTACAAAACTTTTGTCATCTCTCACCATCATCGCCGAAACATAAATGGCCCCAAAAACAAACCTCTTCCCTACAATCGGAGACATCGCTTCTCAAACCGATGAAATAGTAAACGAATCAGAAACCAAAGGCGAGGACTCAAAATTCGACAACGAAGACAAAGTAGTTCAGGAGATTGAGTCTCTATGCATGAAATGCGAAGAACAGGTAAGCATCATTTTTTCTCCAGTAAGAATATGCAACTGAATTCTGAGACGTTAGTAGGGTGTCACTAGGCTGATGTTGACATCGATCCCATTCTTCCGAGAAGTCATCGTGATGTCCTTCCGGTGTGAGCATTGCGGGACATCGAACAACGAAATACAGTCCGCCGGTACTATTCGACGTGAATCTGACCATCTGCACCACCTCTTTCTTGTATTGACTCCCTTTCCATTCAGCCGAAGGGACCATTTACACCGCGAAAATCCTCGATCGCGCCGACTTGAACCGCCAAATAGTTCGCTCAGCTTCCTGCGAGATTATCATCCCGGAGCTTGATCTCACTCTCCCTCCTACCTCTCGTGGTCAACTGACGACAGTGGAAGGCCTGATCCGTGATGTCGTTGCCGACCTCAGCACGGATCAGCCACTACGGAGGATACAGGATGAGGACGGGTACAAAAAAATTCAGAATTTAATTGACAAAATGAAGAAGATCTTGGGTGAAGCGGAGGATGACGACGAAGCTGAGGACGACGCGAACATGAAACACGTCAAAGCCGCCGAGGTGCAGCTTCCTATGCCTCCGTTCACAGTCAAGCTCGACGATCCCGCTGGAAACAGCTTTATTGAATTTATTGGCGGTATGAATGACCCTAAATGGAACCTCAGGACTTATCATCGCACCTTGGATCAAAACATTGCGCTGGGTTTGGTTTCTTCCGATGACGAGGCCGCTAGGATGTCCTCTATGAAGCAGGTCATGATGTCAGCAAACGCGGACACGGCCACAACTGACGACCCGATTACCGACGATGAAGTATTCGTGTTCCCTGGATCTTGCTCGAGCTGCGGCCATCAGATTCATACGCATATGAAGAAAGTCAACATTCCATATTTCAAGGTGAGTTCGGCGTTGAGTTGAGACTAATGGAGGAATATTGATATCTTCTGTTGCCAGGATATTTTGATCATGTCAACGAACTGTGAATATTGCGGGTACAGAGACAATGAAGTCAAGTCGGGGTCAGCTATATCTCCTCAAGGGAAGAAAATCATTCTCAAGTGTGAGGACCGTGAGGATCTGAGCCGCGATATCCTGAAGGTGTGATTTTGTCTTATATTCCGTTTTTCTATCTTTTTTTTACCGTATTTTATTTAGAGCGAGACGGCGGGTTTGACAATCCCCGAAATCGACCTCGTCCTCACC
>Ga0307517_10007793_pt1 | contig 15536 bp, 17 predicted proteins | sample 23_EM_MG_FD_194515 | JGI IMG/M metagenome (GOLD analysis project Ga0307517, IMG submission 194515) | Populus trichocarpa ectomycorrhiza microbial communities from riparian zone in the Pacific Northwest, United States - 23_EM | ecosystem: Host-associated > Plants > Roots > Unclassified | place...
TATGTTCTTAACTTGTTTATTTATGTTCTTCTTCTTCATTATGTCTAGTTAAGTTAATTATGTCAAGGTGAAAAGGTTTCACTAATGGTGTTAGAATATGTATACTATAAACTCAACATGGACTTCAATGTTTATATCCAAGAAAGTTTGTTATTAATATGTCTTATCTTTTTATCTTATCAATTTTTAATACATTGCTTGTTAAATGGTTAATCTAGATTTGTGTTGTATAACACTTGGTACAATAAATGCTTGATTCTTCATAGTCTTCGGCCAACATCGTTGTTATGAGAGGAACTTGATTTGTTGTTAACATAAGTTAGCATGATGAATTCCTGACAATATTTAAAAGTATGATGTTACTAAAATAAGATAATTAATATTATCATGTTAAAAATTTATAATGAACTATTAAGGATAAATCATCCAATTGGAACCTCCTTTGTGTGTGGTTTCCAGTTGAGTAATAAAAAGGGTTTATACTATACTTATTTCTAATACCATTATTGGATCCTCTAACCTTGACATCTGTTTTTATTATTGTTTAATCCTCACATTAATCTCACATCTCAAATATCTCTTTAACTCTTTGTTACATTATATATATATATATATATATATATATATATATATATTATTTATAATTTATATAGTTGACCTCCCTGTGGATCGACCCCAGTCTTGCCAGGTTATTTATTACTTTGACACTCCTGCACTTGGGATAAGACATCAACTTTTTTATCGTGTCAAATAATAACCCCAATTTCAGCCATAACAGAGGACAATTTTGTGGTAGCTAGCATCCCAACAACACCCGCAACAACCACCAGCATAAGTATGATTTTCTTGGATTTCAGGGGTTTGCTAACATTAACTAGAAGTAGAGTAACTGGCAACAAAACAGAAGGAACTCTAGCTCTTTACAGTGGTCTCCTCATTAATCCTTTAAGCAAAACATTAAGTGTCAGCTCTGCTTCTCCTTCGGCCATACAACCCCCCCAATGCTTTCAACTTTGCAGCCATGGACAACAACCGACTACCAATCTTGCTCTTGGTAATGTTTCTACTCATAATCATGTAGATTGGTTCCTGAACATTGGTGTGAATCAATACGTTACACTTGATCTTGTGACTCTGCCCGAGTCTGCACCCTATCTTGGTAATGATCATTTACATGTTAGTGATGGTAAGGGCCTTTCCATATCCAATATTGGACATACCAAAATGCACTTTTACCTTATCTAATGTTCTTCATGTTCCTCATATTACCAACCTACTACTTTCTGTTTAGAAATTTTTTCATGATAATAATGTTTATTTTGAATTTCACGCATCTATGTTTTATGTATAGGATCTCACCACCAAGGCAGTGCTCTTTTTCGGTCAGATTAACGATGATCTCTATATTCTATCTGAGTTTTATGCCATGTTAATCCCTTAGGCTTACTAGTCTTCTTGCGTCTCTGCAACTGCTAATATCTGGCATCGTCGATTGGGTCATCCTTCTTCCCATGTTTTTAATTTTTTAACTTCCAAAAAGAAAATAGCTTGTACTTCTAGACGTTCTCTTGTTCAATGTCAAGCTTGTCTGCTAGGCAAGTTGTCATGTCAATCGTTGAGACCTACAGGTCACAAAACTAATGTTTCACTTGATTTAATCTTTAGTGATGTTTGAGGCCCTGCTCCTATGTTTTTCTCTAATGGTTGTTGTTACTTTGTTATTTTTATCGATATGCATACAAAACATATATGGTATTATCCTTTTATTGCGAAATCTATTGTGTTTTCTACTTTCCATCGTTTTGAAGTTCTTGTTAAGCGTCAGTTTTCATAAAAAATTAAAATATGTTGAAACTGATTGGGTTGGTGAATGTCGCAAGTTAAATAGTTTCTTTTAGACTATTGGTATTTATCACCGGTTAATTTGTCCCCATACTCATGAGTAAAATGGCATTGTTGAACGTCGTTATCAGCATATTATAGAAATTGGCCTTACCCTTCTCGGACATGTATCCATTACAGTTTTGGAATTTTGCGTTTAAATCCTCAGTGTATCTTATCAATCGCATGCCTACTCTTGTTCTCCAAAATCAATCCCCGTTTGAGTGTCTTTTTCATCTTACTCCTAGTTATGATTTTCTGTGTACTTTTAGGTGTCTTTGCTTTTCATTTTTGCGTCCATATCATGCTTATAAGTTGGATTTTTATTCATCTCCATGTGTGTTTTTAAGTTATAGCTCCTCTCATCTTGGTTATCGCTATCTTGATTTAGCATCTCAATGTGTTTATATCTCCTGTCATGTCTGGTTTCATGAAGATATGTTTTTTTTTTTTGTGAAATCTTAATAGATAGTACAACACCACCACACCTCCTCCCATCCTATACCTCCTACTCATTTGCCAAACTTGATTGATTCATTAATTTTCTCCCTCATTGTACCATCAGACCACCATACCAACAGACCATACAACCAAACAGCCCATTGTCCAACCATGTTCGCCACCATCCAACAACCCCTCAGCCCCGTCCTTATGTCACCATCTGTTTATTTATCTAATGATCATTCTCCAAGATCAGATTCTCCTCCTTCAGAGTTGCATTTTTTCAGGTTTGCTACTGCAGAATCTCTTGGTTCTGTTGTCGTCTCATCAGGTTCTGCTACCATAAGCCACCTTAATATAGTTGTTGATCTCTCCTTTTATCCTCTCCAGCAGTTTACAAATTCAGGTTCTCCTCCATCCTGTCCTATAGTTCGTCAGCATCCCGTGGTCCTTTGCTCATGGTTGCCAAAAACAGCACGTCTAACAACGTCTGACACTTATGAACCCATTATATTCTCTGATGCTAACAGATATGAGGCTTCACATGGTGCTATGCAAGATGAAATTCATGCATTGCGCTTTAACAACACTTGGTCTTTGGATCTTATTCATCCTTCAAAGAATATTGTTGGCAATTGTTGGGTGTAGAAGATAAAGCGTCGTGCGGATGGTAGCATTGAGCGTTATAAGGCACACTTAGCTGCTAGAGGTTTTACTTAGCAAGAAGGTATTGATTATTTTAAGACCTTTAGTCCTGTATGTCATAACCCAATTCTGGGTTATTCCGGAAAAAAATCACATTTTTTCAAAATAAAAATCAAAAAAATAAAATAAAGACTAGCAACGTGGAGAAAATAGGTTGGGGAATACAGTTGTAATTTTGGAGAAAATTCAAAGTCTAATTGTACTCTATTATGCCCAAAAATGGAGAAGTAATGCAAATTCAAGGTCAAATTAAATGATTATTGGACGAATTTGCATAAAAATAAGTCCAAGAACATAATTAAATTTTTAATAGGCCAATTTGATTTAATCATGGGCCAAATTGAATTTTAATTATGTTTAAGAATTATTTTTGGTCCAATTGAAAGATTTAATTAAGTGCAAGGAATTAATTATACTTTAAATGGGTCAAATTAATTTTATTAAGGGCTCATTAGTGAAACCTTTTCACCTTGACATAATTAACTTAGCTAGACATAAAGAAGAAGAAGAAGAACATAAATAAACAAGATAAGAACATAATTATGATATAAGTTAACTAAGAGTAGTAAAGGAAATGAAAAGCATAAACAAGAGATTAATGAAAATATAACATGAAATAAAACTTGAACATTACAAAGAGAGAGAGCAAGCAAGAAAATGATCTTGATCTGAAAATCAAGATGCCTAAATATATGACAAATGCCTCCTTTTATAGGCCAAAAAGAACTATTCATTTGGTAATTAACTATTGAATTAGTGGCCAACTAATGACTTAGTGGACTTGGTGGTTTATGTATGGATTTGTTTTCTGGATGAAATGACATTGCCACAATCATAATTTGGCAAAGTGGTCTCATGAAAGTTGTAGGAATCTGTATCAACTTTCCACCAAAAGAAGAATGAGCTCATTTGGACTTCTAGAACCCGAGATATAGACTGAACACTGAACAGTGTCTGGGCTGCAGGACAGTTTCAGACTTCTCTTTTGATGCTAAGATTTGGACTCCAAATGGCAGAATTAAGTCTTGGACTCTTCATGAATGTTTTAGGCCTATGTCTTAGCTTTCTATCCATATAAACCAGACTGAAATCCAAGATCTATAGCTCCAGATATGACCCAATGACTGAATGGTGTTCTAGTTTGAATTGAACCAGTATCTCTTTTATAAGCTTAGCCTTTTCTTTGTCCTTTCACTTTTAATAGTTACTCACATCAATCAATCCTTTGAATTGTGAGATATGCCTGCATTTAAAATGAGCATTTACCATTAATTAAAGTTATCTTATATTATCAGACTTGTTATTATAAAACATGCTTAAGTTATGGAATTTAATGATACTTTAAGTGCAATATGATGATATAAAGCCTTAATGAGAATGCACTTTTAAGTACTAATCAAGTATCAAGAGAAGGCCCTAATACATCTTATCCATGTGCAAAAGGGGCCAAATACAACCTTTTTTAGGCCATGAGATGAGGACAACAAAGAAAACAAAAGAATCGTACTACAACTTGGAAACAACATGGGTGGCTACCTTTTTCTTTTGTTTCTAGGATTAATGAGCTGCATGGAAGGCTATAAATAAGCCTTGAATCAGTTCTGTAATATTTTATTTCCTTCTCTTCTTCTCATGGCAGAATATAGATTTAATATTAGGGGCTTTATTATATTTTGTTAGCTATAGCCTAAGGCTTGTTTGGGCTTAATTAATACTTTGTTTTCAACTAGGATTCAAGGCTTGTTTGGATCAAGTTATGGGCTTTTTAGTTTAGGGTTTTTGGGTCAGTTTTGAGTGGACCTCATATAAGTCCACATAAGGGGTCCATTAGGGTTATTTTTTCAAGAACTATTTAAACTCATGTAACCAAAATTTCGGCAGCCATTGAAGAATATTACTTCTAATTTTTTTTGTTTTAATGTGTGAGAGTAATTCTTGCATTCTTCAGTTCTTGAACGAACTGAATCTGACATATCAAAGATTAACTGGCTTTGTGGCGTCATTCTACTTCATCCCAATAGTGTTGGTGTCTTGGGGCAGGTTTCATTGTGTCACACTCCTATCAAATCTATTTTTGTTTTTCGGGATCACATCTTAATCTTGATTGTGGGTTGCGTGACCACGTGATCACGAGGTTCACATCATTTGGTATCAGAGCCAGGCTCTGAATCAAGGCCATATCCTTCTGTTATTTCCATTTTTTTAGTGTTTCTTTAAGTTTTTCAGTGTTTGCGTCGTTTATCTTGTTCTTTGTGTCAGCATCATCTAAGAAAAAAAGGGTTATATTTCATCTTGTTATTGTCTCTAATCATATCAATAGCATATATATATAAAAGAGAGAGATTAGATGAATTTGAAGGATGATTCAATTTTGCCGTAGAAACACAACTCTTAATGAACCATAAGCAAACCACCTCAGAATAAATTGAAACTTCATATTCTATCTATTTGGGGTGAGATCGTATCATATATAAAATTTGGGCTTATTCTGATATCGTTTGTTTGAGGTTTTAATTCGGGGTTCAATTCTGCTCTAGAAACACAACTCTTAGTGAATTATAAGCAAATCACCTCAGAATCAATTGCAACTTCATATTCTATTTTTTGGGGGTGAGATCACAGCATATATAAACTTTGGGCTTATTTTGATATCGTTTGCTTGAGATTTTAATTCGAGATTCAATTCTGCCGCAGAAACACAACTCTTAGTGAACTATAAGCAAACCACCTTAGAATAAATTGAAACTTCATATTCTATGTATTGAGGGTGTGATCGCACCATATATTAAATTTGGGATTATTTTGATTTCGGTTTCTTGAGGTTTTAATTGGAGGTTCAATTTTGCCACAAACTGATCATACAAGGGGTTTGGGTACCTAGACATAAAAGAACGACCTATAAACTGAGATTTGTTATTTGTTTGGTATCAGAATACAAAATATTAAATTTTAGGTCATTTCAAGATTGTTCAGTCTGGGTTTCAATTCTGTTACGTAAAAATTGCGTAACAGGTCAGATTTGCATGAAGTTTCAAAATGAGATCCTTATTGTTTGTTTTCATCCAAATCTTTTTATTTTTATTATAATTGGGTTATCTAAGAGTCAAGTAATTCTTTTCACTAATATTGGCTTCTGTTTTATTTCGTGTCTTCGTTTCATCCACAATTCGTACGAATTTGGATTACTACTTGCAAAATCATAATTGTAGTTTTGTTTTGCTTTATTTTCAGTATATTTATTGATTCTTAAGTCTAAAAATTATAATTGGAGTGCATTGCGAAGGCTACTGACTTTGATTTGTTGATTTCAGTTCATAAAGAACCAAAGGAAAGCAAGTTGTGAGGTAAAAGGCGTAGTGAGCTTATTAGAGTGGAAAGTCTTGATTTGTTTTTGTGTGATACACAAGAGGTGTGAGGATATATTTTGTGCTACTAACCAAATTTTGTAGATTCAAAGAATATCTGAATACAACGAACCAGCGACACAAAACGTTGATGTCGCTTTCCAATTATAAGCCATAGGCCAACAACTCGAGCTGTTGTCTAGGACATTCAAGGATATGCAAGGTGAGGTGAATTTGATAAAGAAACATAATAGTGGGTCTGATCGCCAAGGGAATACGGTCTGGATGGCCGTACGAAATGTCAGATCTGATTTTGAAGAGTTTGTTGACGAAAACGCAGATGCAGGTGAAAATGACTATGATTTTGCATCTGCTGGCCAAGGAATCAAGTCTGGGCCAAATAGGGCTAGGAGGAATGTGAATTTTCATGGCATGGGGAATTATGAAGATGTGGATGGGGACTTGGACACCATTAAACTGAAAATTCCTATATTTTAAGGTAATAACGACCCCAAGGCTTATTTGGAGTGGGAGAAAAAGGTAGATTGAATTTTTTATTGCCATAGCTATTCTGAACAAAAAAAGGTGAAATTGGTGATAATTGAGTTTATAGAGTATGTATTGATTTGGTGGGATCATATTGTAATCAGTAGGAGGAATTGAGATCGACTCGTTTAGACTTGGAGGGAGATAAAAGTCTTAATAAGGAGACGATTTGTGCCAAACCACTATTACAGAGACTTAAATTTGAAGCTCCAAGGTCTGAATCAAGGTTATAAATCAGTAGATGAATATCACAAAGAGATGAAGATATCAATGATTTGGGCTAATGTTGTTGAAGATAGAGAAGCCACCATGACTAGGTTTCTTAACGGGTTGAATCGAGACATTACCAATGTTGTTGATCTACAACACTATGTGGAGCTAGAGGACATGGTTCATATGGCTACGTAGGTGGAGAGACAACTTAGGAAGGGACATGTTTGGCCAACATTTAATTCGGGTTTTTCATCATCTTGGAAGCCGAATCTAAGGAGAGAAGGTATTGTCCAGTTGAGGTCCTTTGTTCCTTCCAAAGCCGAACCACCAAAGGCTAAAGTTGATGTCCCTACTGGTGCCAAAGGTAAATTTAAAACTCAACCTAAATGTACTCGTGATGTTAAATGTTTCAGGTGTTAGGCACATGGATATTATACTTCAGAGTGTCCAAATAAGAGAATCATGATGATTAGAGATAATGGTGATATTGAATCTAAAAGTGACAAATCTGATTGTGAAGGCATGCCACTATTTGAGGATAGTGATGGGGATGAGTTAGCATTACCAGTTGATGAGTCCTTGGTTATAAGGTGAACACTTCAAGTTCAGGTCAAGGAAGATGAAATTAATCAACACATGGAGAACATCTTCTATACGCATTACTGTGTACAACATAATATATGTAGTTTAATTATAGATAGTGAAAGCTGTGTTAATATTTGTAGTACCACCCTTTTTAGTAAACTGAATTTGTGTATTGTTAACCATGCTAAACCATATAGATTGCAATGACTGAATGATAATGGTGAAGTGAAAGTGACTAAACATGTAATGGTTCCATTTTCGATTGGGAAATATGTTGATGAAGTTCTGTGCGATGTGATACCAATGCAAGCAACTCATATCTTTGTTGTTACTCATTTTTGGGTTCCCATAAAAAAAATGAAAATGAGAAAATACAAAAAAGAAGTTAAGGGACAAAGTTTGAGACCTAGCAATATTTTTGCCTATAAATAGTAGCCTTTAACACACACAAAAGGGGAGGCAATTTTGCACATTTGGAAGGCAACACAAACAAAACCCTAACCCTAAACCTAACCTTAAAACTCCATCTTCTCCAAGCCGCCGCTCCCTTCCTTGGAAAAGGAAACCCTCACCGCAGCACCCATCCACACGGTTCCCACATCTTCTTCTCCTTTTCCAGCCAACAACACAAAGCCCCTCCCTTTTGATTTTCTTCTTCCTCAGCCGCCGGACACAAACCCCCCAGCCATCTCTAGCCTCCCCCATTTCCCCCTGCCCAACGTCATTTCCTTCTCCTTTAGCCCAAACACAGCCGTCCCCCTCACCAGACCTCTCCCCTCTCAGCCAGGGCAGCCGCCCCTGATCTCCCTCATCCCTTTCTTGGCCGCGCCTCTATTTCGGCTGAAAATCAGAGAGCTCTCCCCACTCCATTTTTCCCTTAACCCTTCCACCGCCGGTGACAGAGAAGCAACACCAGAACCACAGACTGGCCTTCCCCGGCGGAGAGGCGATATCTCCGCCTCAGCACCGCCACCGACCTCCACCATAACCGACCGATAGCAGCCCGACACAATGGCGCCCACAGATCCCAAATCGGTCCGCCTTCTTCTTTCAGCAGTAGCCCAAGCACAGAGGCGCCCACGGGCCCAGATCTGTCCGCCACTCATCCTTCTACACCATCATCGGCCAGTTTGCCCGACCGAGCCGGACCCTCCAGCAGCAGCGACACACCACCTCGGCCTAACACAACGACCTCACCCTCACAGCGGATCTGCCATCTGAAGAAGAAGGAGAGAGAAGCAGATCCAAAACAGGAAGAAATAGATCTAAGAAGGAGAGAATCGACTATGTTGTTGCGTTTTTGTTGTTTTACAGGTCACGACGTCGTCGCCGGTGCAGAAAGGAAAAGGAGAAGAAGCCAATCTCGACTGCCCTGTTTCCCGGTTACTTTCGCGGCAGCACGTGAATCCACGCGCCGCCAGTGGCGGTGGCGCATGGAGGGGACGCGCCGCCACTGTTTATACAGGTCTAGAAGGTTTCCCAGCACTATTATAAATTTTTGGGGGTTTGTTTTGTAATTTTTAAAGTGTTTAATGTAATTTTTGTTTAGATGTTTTTGAATTTGTATAATTTGTAGTGTGTAAAAAAAATGAAAAGAAAAGAAAAAAGAAAAAATATAGTAAAAGTGTATGTGTATGTGTGTGTTTGTATTTGTTTTATGGATGTTTGTTTTTTATTTATGATAAAATTGCAAAGAATAAAGAAGAATTTAATATTTTGATTTGCTCACGGTCAAGAATTATGAACTTACACGTAAGTCGTATTTCTAATATCCGATGAAAAGATAAAATTTTTAAAACTTCTTTAACACGTCAAAGTCACGAAGCAGCTTACCTCAGGTAGGGTGTGTTAGGGGTGCTAATATCTTCCTTAACCAGTCCCTTACCCGTGAATCTCTGACAAGACCAGTACACCCGAGTTTCCTAGTAGCCCTAAATTAAATACTAGGTGGCGACTCCCAAGAACAAATCAAGCAAACAAAACGAAAATCACCAACCGGACGCCGCGCGGGTGACATGCGACAGAATGACGACTCCACTGGGGAAGGTACTGTTTCTAACGATATTGGACTAAGCTTTGTGTATTTGATGTGTTTATGTTTTGGCATTTTTATCTTATTTTATTTTTGTTTTATCCATGCATTTTTAGAATTGTTTCATGCATCACATGTATTTATTTTTGAAAGCACACACAAGTTTTTAGGTTAGGTGAGGAACTAGCGATCTGCCCTATGACTATTGGTCAGGGTTCAGATGTATGAAACACCCAACTCATATCTGAGTGTCTGCTTGGTAATGGTGGGTATACGTACCTTAACCATTTCTTGCAACGCCCCTATACTGTCTTTACGAAGATCGTCACTGGGCAGATATGAGACCCTTTTGAGACCAGGTAGAAAACCTACCCATGTTCATGTAATGAATAGAACATGTCCTTAGGTTGTATGTGCCATCGTTATCTGCATCAGGACAAACCCTTCTTGAAGCATCTTGAACTCAAGACTTGTGGCTGACCCAATGGCCGCCACTCAGAAAATTTTTATTGTAGAGTTTGGGCAAGAGTCACGATTCTTGTTTCATCATACAAGAGTTATGACCACATGTCACCCCTCGAAGGGCGAGTTCATCATATAGATTACATGCTCGTACATTTGTCATACATGCACCGGGATGAAAAGTTGGTTCCCTCACCCGAGGTCTACTATACTGGACTGAGAAAAGCTGGAAAAATAAAGAATGGGTTCCAATAAGAGGGTCATTGTCTAACGGAAATTGAGAGCATCAAATGTGAAGTAGCTAGACTCTTTGATCTGCTTGAACAAGCGCTGAACTTCAAGAGTGGAAAAGGAATGTCTGCACAACCTCTTGTGGAAGCACTATCAGTCCACGTCCCACACAAGGAAAAATAATGAACTTTTTTTCTCAACACTCCACCAGCAATGGCCAAAACATTGAAGTGACACTGCCTCTCCTCAGTCATGAACATCAGCAGCAACACCTTCAGTAATCAACAAAAGACAATCTCCTTTTTGGTTCAGCTGCAATGTTAATTTTTTTCACTGCCCCCACATCTTTCAATAGCACCCAATAGCTGTCAGTCTTTCACGCCATGAGCAGAGGCTTTTTTTCTAGCCACATCTGCTATGAACTCCATTCCTGTCTTGCAGCACAAGATGTTAATTTGAAAAAACATGAGTATACCTTGAACTTCAACATAGTAGAGCTCTCTCTATGGAGATCTGTTTGGGGATCTGGCAGTAGGGGAATACAAGAGGGGATGTGGTAGTTTCAGAAGCTATGAAAATTTACCCCATCAGTTTCAGCATCGAAACACAGTGGTAAGCGGAAGAGCCAAACCTAGTCTGAAAAACAAAGTAGGAATTAAACTTCAATGTAGCAGAGCTCTCTTTGCAGAGATCTGTTTGTGGGTCTACCAGTGGGGAATCCAAGAAAGAATGCAGTAGTTTCAGATCATCAACAATTTTCTCCAACCAGTGACAGAATTAAAACGCAGAAGTAGAGAGAAGAGACATGACTAGATTGAAAAACATGAAGAAGACTGAAACTTCAATAGAGTAGAACTCCCTCTATAGGTGTCTGTTTGCTGCACCATTCGAGAGGAATTGAAGAGGAAATAAAGGAGATTCATGATCATCATTTTCTCCCCTAGTAGAGATAATGTGTGATTCCACTCGTTGGCAGTGGCGGTGCTGCGTGCTACCAAGATTACCTAACAGCCTTGAAAGGTTTCCAACAATCCTCAGACAAGCACAACAACATTAAAAGATTGACATGTTATTATGATGATTGTTATAAGAGTTGAACAAGCTATAATGATGAGAAAGATTGAAGGTTTTGCTATGGATTCCAGAACAGTGATGAGAGTTGAATCAGAAGATGACTCTCAATTGAGAAACCTCAGTTATTTTGCCTAGTCAGGTCTTGCCATAACATTAACTGCTCAAATGTCTTTGCCAAGATTGACATCCTTCTGCCACTCAAGTTTGTCTACCAACATCTGTTACGCCCCAGACTTGTTGTCCTGACTCCGTCAAATCCAATGCAACCACTGTTTCCTACGTGGTATAATCCAGATAAGAAATGTGAGTATCATGGTGGGGGTCTTGGGCCATTCATTTGAATAGTTGTAAAATTTTCAAGAATCGAGACCGGATGATGGTGAGCAAGAAGCGAGTTGAGTTTGTGAAAGATGATGTCATCAACCATATTGTCACCAGAACATCCTTAGATTGATAAAAGATAAAAAATGCTTGGCCAAGCACAAATATTGCCAGAAAAGCTGATCCAAGAATGGTGCTAAATTGTCAATCATTTTGTTGTGGATTTTTGCCATTTTGCATTTTTGTTTTGGGGTCACATCTCATCCTTGAACGAAATATGTCTTTTCTTTGTCTTCCTGTTGTTTTGAAATCAAGAGATGCTTCTTTTAAAGGGTATTTTGACAAAATATTTTGATCAAACTCCAACATGCAAAATTAAGTCTAGTCAATCCTAAAAATTTTAAAATGTTTTGATTGTAGAAATGACTCGATGCTTGAAAATGAGATGTGGTGACCAAGAAAATTTTCAGCTCACACATGAATTGAACCATACACCATGTAGCTAAATTTTAGCAGTATGCATAATGACATGTAGTGGATTTAGTAGTTATAGACTCGTGAATCATGATTCTTACAAGTCCAAATCATTACATTTGACGAGATCAAAATTTATCGGTTCTAACTGACTTTGCTTGAAATGAGAAAATGCCATCTTTGTTCATCCCTTCACTTTCTAAAGATTATTTGAGCCTGATAGAATATTTCTTTTCAAAAGAAACCCTAACTAGGATCACATCCCACACTGGGGGCAAATAAGAGATTTTTGTTAGCAAAGATGAAGACAATATTAGAATCAATGGATAAGGGGAAGGCAAAGAACAAAAGTCCAACAATTAAGCGAGGGCTAAAAGAAAGAAACCAAAGACTGGGGCATGTGAGAAAACTTTGAGGAAGGCTATGCAAAAAAAGAAAAAGAAAAAGAAAAAGAAAAAAGAGTGGAAATTGCCAACACTTAAAGGCAAGTCAAAGATTAAGGAAGGGGAACGCCTATCAAGTCTAGAAAGAGCAAAAGAGGTTTCAATTAAGAAAAGACACAGCATACGCCAAAAGTCAATACCAGAAAAAAAATACTGAGTTACAAACATTATCTTTTGGTATCAATGATAAAGCCTCTAATGATTAGATTGGTTATTCATCAAGGAAGAAGTTGGATTTGCTTTATGACCTATGTTAAGAGAATTCTGATCTTTAAGGTTAACAAGGTTATATGTCACTTTCTCTACAAAGACAACAAGAGAAAGAGAATTGATGAATAGTTAATGTTGATCCTAAGTCTTTGAAACCCTCAAACACCTTTTTGAGCTTGTGAATTTCCCTTTCTTTCATAGCCATGAACCATAGCCTGCATTACGTGCTTTTAAAAGCCCTTTTCGATCAAGTAAGCAATTTGAACCGATAATTGGCGCTCTCAAAACTGGAAGAGTTTTTTTATAAGGGTCGTGACTTCATGAAATAATCTACTGGTTATTATGCATGTTGATAAAATTAGTGCTAAGAAAAAGAAACAACCTTTCCGGATAAAGCCTGGGCATCTTGTTTTTTAAATTCACAAAAATGTTACCTCATCATAGACCATAAAAAAGATATACCCAAAATCAGAGATTAAAATGGATACAAAGAACCATGAAAAAAAAAAGCCATTTTAATCTTGCAACGGGTCAATTTCTGTTTTCAAAATACAAGACAATGAAAAGATTACATATTTTGAATGACGTGTGTTGGGTCTTTTACCAAAAAAGCTTGATTTTCAAAAAGATCTTTTCCAAAACTAACATCTCTCTGATTTCATTTCAACAATTAGACTTGAATAAACATGACCTTTGAAGTATGAGATTTGATTCCAGAACAAGAAAGATTGTCGAACAGAGAAGAACATTGATTGAGTATGCAGAATCCTTGACATGAAATGACATCAACTCTTCTCAATATTCCTTGAAAAATTGAGACACCTTGGGGCAATACAGTGGACTCTAAGAAGGAAAACAAGCAGTATTCAGCTCAGCTAAGGGGCAAAGAAAGATGATTAAATGAAGAATTGGTGAACGAAGGACAATGTGGTTCAAAGAAAGATAATCAATGAACGAGCACATTCAGATCACACCGGGGGCAATATTGTTCAAAAACATTCCATGATCTAGTGAACTCCAGCAGCAATTGAAAACAACCCTGCACTTGAGGGACAACCTCGTATCTTCATCTTGGGATTATCCTTTGAAACATGGTTGTGACAGATGTTATCGCATAGTTACATTTGAAAGAATGTCAGAAAGATTCACACCATCAAGACTGACTGTGGGACCATCTGTTTTGGAGCTTAAAGGCGCATCGCATGAATATGGGCAATACAATGAACATCATTATTGATACCAATGCATTTCTTTTCACAATCTGATTTGACAAAATGAGAGAAATCCATGAAGAAGAACATTGAGCGTACAACGATAAGCCTTGTACTACAAGCTATGAGATGCATGTCTGGATGACTAGATAGTTTCTAAGAAGACTGTGATAACATATACTTGAAGAGTATTGTTTCAACTTGATGCAAGTTCATGATTGACTGATAATCTTGATGGGTGTTGGCACGATGTGCACAATCAATGAGAGAACAATTCTTAGGATAATCCAGAAGATAAATGATTTGTTGAGCTCCTTCATGACGAATCAAGCAACACTATACTTGGGGGGCATTGTCAAGCTTAATAAACAGTGAAACCAATAATCATCGAAGACAGCCTATGATAGGCGTTGCGTTTATAGTGGAATGGATGACTAGCACATGAATGGGCCAGTACATGGAAAGAGTAAAGAAGGCTTTTGGATAGCAAACAAAGGCACCCAACGAGGATGGAACATCAAAGAAGGGGGGACCTATATTTCAAATCAGGTAAGGATGGATACATGTCATCTAACCTTAAAGCATTGCGCACATATTTTTTATTCGTTACAGGAAAATCCTCAAAGAAGTCCAGCAAGATTGGGGAAAAAAAAGAATCATTGAGTCATAACAAAGAATCATGGTTGTGACCCTGGAATGGGAAGAAGATGAGATAAACCTAACTGTCAGGAAAATCTCAAAGAAATGAGAAGGTCAACCTTGTCATCATGAGGAGTCTTCAGGTCAACCCTGCAATCAGGAAGCACCAAGTTTTCCAACCTTGTCATCGAGAAAAATCCAGTTAATTTCAATTAGGAAGGACAAATGTCAGTCATGCAAAATCACAAAAAAGAAGAAGAAAGAAAACATCAAGTGAAAAGTTTGATCAAACCTTATCATCATGAAGAAAAATGAGAAGAACCCTACCATTAGGTAATTCTAAAAAAAAAACAAAAAAAAACAAAAAAAAAAAAAGAAGAAGAAGAAGAAGAAAGAAGCAAATTCAAACCTTGCCAACAGGATGAACATGTGTGGGTAGGTCGCCCGTGAAAATAGACCAATGTGAGTGTGAGGGCAGGTCGCCCATGAAAATAGACCGTGTGAGTGTGTGGGCCGGTCGCCCTTGAAAATAGACCAGGATGAACATGTGTGGGTAGGTCGCCCGTGAATATAGACCAATCTGAGTGTGTGGGCCGGTCGCCCCTGAAAATAGACCATGATGAACATGTGTGGGTAGGTCACCCGTGAAAATAGACCAATGTGAGTGTGAGGGCAGGTCGCCCATGAAAATAAACCATATGAGTATGTGGGCCAGTCGCCCTTG
>Ga0307517_10007794_pt1 | contig 15536 bp, 9 predicted proteins | sample 23_EM_MG_FD_194515 | JGI IMG/M metagenome (GOLD analysis project Ga0307517, IMG submission 194515) | Populus trichocarpa ectomycorrhiza microbial communities from riparian zone in the Pacific Northwest, United States - 23_EM | ecosystem: Host-associated > Plants > Roots > Unclassified | place...
CATCCCAGGTCATTCCGGCTTTTTCTACCAGTTTTTTTCGTTGATTGATCTCGTCAATCTCCCAAATTTCACCATTAGGGATATGGTGCAAAGCGGTTACCACACCTGTACAGCCCGCCTGTCTGATATCGGCAAGGCTCACCGGGTCATTTGGCCCATACCAGCGCATGGTTTGTATCATTTTAAACCCGGAAGATATACTGTTTTTCATATTATTTAAAGTAAGATTAAGGATTATAGGTTGTTATTCAATTCAAAATTCTGGATACACTTAAGTTATAGACCTTTAGGCTGATCTTTGATATTTGTTCCCCAGCTTTCGTCTGGCGTATCCTGCAGATATATATCAAGCCGGCCACCCTTTACCAAATTGGTATAATTGATATAGTTTTTTGCATACTTACTTCCATTCCATCTCACGGCATAAATATATTTAGCGTTTTTGGATTTTTTATGGCTGATGACCGATAAAGTTTTGCCTGTGGGTAAGTTAATGGTCACCTGATCAAATATAGGTGAACATAAAAGGTAATCGCCGGATATTGGATTGAGCGGATAGAACCCCATCGAAGCAAATATATACCATGCCGACATTTGTCCGGCATCATCATTACCGCCCAGTCCACCGGGGCCATCGGTGTATTCATCTACCAGGATAGTTCTTACCTCCTTTTGTGTTTTCCAGCAACTGGCGGTATAATTATACATAAATGGTATTTGGTGGCCGGGCTCATTTCCATGCCAATACTCCTTTTTAATAAAAAGACTGTCAAGCGCTGTTTCCAGTACTTTGCGCCCACCCATTAATTTGGCAAGACCGGGTACATCCTGCGGAACATAGAAAGTATATTGCCGGGGCGTTCCTTCAGTAATGTAGGTTTGCCTCATATCCGGGTTAAAAGTATTGATCCACCGGCCATCCTGCATACGTCCTCTCACAAAGCCCACCGCAGGGTCGAATACATTTTTGAAATTAGCCGCCCTTTTGATCAGGATTTTATAATCGCTGTCAATAGCTAATTTTTTTGATAACTGCGACAGGGCATAATCATCATAAGCATATTCCAGGGTGCGGCTTACCTGCTCCATTTTATGAAAAGCTTCCTTCACGCTGTCTTCTAATGGTATGTAACCATATTTTATATACGATACTAACGCCCTCCTCCCCTTGCCATCTTCATAGTCATTTTGTTTTACAGGCAAATCAAAAGCATTTTGCCGCATTAAACGATACGCCTCTGTAATATGCGTTGTTGTGATCCCCTTTATGTATGCTGATGCAATAACGGATGTAGTATGATCGCCAATCATTTCAGATGTATAATTGTTCCAGCACGGAAAAATTGGCAACCAGCCACCTTGTTCGCCTTTTAATACCAACGACTGAACAAGATCATTAACCAACCGCGGGCGGAGTATTTCAAACAGCGGTATTTGCGCACGGTAAATATCCCACAAAGAAAAATCATCATAATAATTACCACCGGTAATTTTGCTCAACTGATGATCAGCCGAAAACCGGGGATAAGTGCCATCCACATCGTTATACAAACGCGGATGTTGCATAGCATGATACAACGAAGTATAAAAAATGCGTTTGTCTGTTTGGTTTGGAGTAGCCACAACAATTTGCTTTAAAGCATGTTCCCATATTTCTTTGCACTGTGCCACCGTGTTTTCAAAGTCCCATCCCGGTAATTCCGCATCAAGATTTTTGCGGGCACCCTCTAAACTGCTAAAAGAAGTGCCCACCTTTACATACAGCTTTTCGCCCTTGTGCATTTTAAAACCAATAAACGCACCTATGTTTTTTTGTGATCCGATACTATCGCCTTTAAAAATTTTGTTCCTTGCAAATGTGCCTTCAGATGCTGATCTTCTATCCAGTTTAATTACGAAATACCCGCTAAAACCTGCCGGTTTGCCCCACCCCTGGTATATCCGGTGTACAGGATTGTACCCATATATCTCTCCTTTTTCGGGATCGATTTTAATAAAACCTTCGCCATAGTCACTATTCGGGGTAATTAACAGGTACAGACTATCGGTTGTATTTGCTGTAAATTCCATCATACCACAGCGCGGCGTTGCCGTAATAGCCGCATCTATTTTGTATGATGGTAGCTTAAGGCGATAGACATAAGGGGCCGGCTGCTCGTCCTTATGTTCGAATCCTGCAGCATAATCTGTTGTTTTTAATGTACCCGTTACAGGCATTATTGTTAAACTGCCATAATCCTGCATGCAGGAGCCACTTATCCAGTGCGTACCTCTGAAACCACTGAAAGAATTGTCCTTATAATAATATGGTGGAATACATTTGGTTTCGGACGTCTGGGTTTGCGGCGTCCACTGCGTCATGGCAAAAGGGGTGCATACTGATGGTATGGTGTTGGCAAAATTTGCCTCTGTCGTCCCATGTTTTAATGCAGATGCTGTAGTGCTGGTTGCAGTTCCGGACAACGGGTTAACATATTGGACTGGGTTGTGTACCTGCGCAAACACCCCGGTACATCCGGTAAATAATAGTATTAAGATAGATATATGTGCTTTTAGCATTATATAATTACTGTCCTGGTTGATCTGCCTTTTATTAATTTAAAAAATGCCGAAAAATCAAACCTCCATTTGGAAGCTTTGAAATTTCCGGCATTTAGCCAAACCGTATTCAACTTATAATTTTACTGTAGCAGGTAAATACTTAGCCATCAGATCTTCATAATACGGTTTCAACTCGGATACCACAGGTTCAACCGGGCTTTTTGAGTACAAGTCATAGGGGTTAAATTTATCTACCCACTTAAACATCTCCTGATCATGCGCATTAAGTAAATGATCATATTCATGCTCACGGTGCTGAGCATAAAAGGAATGATAACGAATCATGTACAAGGCGGGCTCCGGAAGGTAATCTTTAGTTATATGATACAGGTATTCGTCATGCCCCCATGACATGTGCACATTGTCTAAACCGCAATGGGGCGAATAAACACCGTATTTGGTATTAAAGCGTTCGTCATAAGTATCCGAGTTATCAGCAAAAAACTCAGGATAAACAATCTTGTCCGAAAATCTGCAACCAACGGGGAAAGTATCGCCTACCACGTTCCATTGCGGTTCGCCAAACAGGCAAAGAACTTTTCCCAGATCATGGATAAAGCCTGTGAGGACAAACCAGTCCGGATGCCCGTCGGCGCGTATGGCTTCTGCTGTTTGTAAAAGGTGCTGGAGCTGATCTAACGACAGATCAGGATCCGAATCGTCAATCAATATGTTCAAAAATTCCATGGCCATCCACCAGGGCATTTCTTTTTTATCAAACTTTAAAAAATTGGCTTTTTTGGCTAACACATTGTCATAGGTCTGGTATTTATGGTTCAGGCGGTAAAACTCACGTACACCATCTATTTCGGGGCTGTCATAGTTTCTGAACTCATCTTTGGCCCGGGCAGGTGTGCCGGGTTCAGGGTATCTTTTAAGTACATCGTCGTCCCAATTTTCCAGGCTGGATAAAGGCGACATTTCTTCTTTCGTTGGTTTTGTCATGACTTTGGTAATTAGCTGATTAATTTTTTTATTTTAAATAGATAGCTGTAATTAGCGGGTTTGTACAATTATATTTTGCTTCCTGTTGCCGGGTATCTTGATGTCTTTCAACTTTAAATCGCCTACCTTATTGAACAACAGCACCGGTTGTGCTTTTACCTGTGGAATGCTTATACCGGTTAAGCTAAGACCCGTCACATCATCGGCAATAAAAGCAGGACGATAATCTGCGCCTTTGCAGGTCAGTACCATATTTTTAATTTTGATATTGTCTGCATGCCGGATGTAAAATCCCCAGGCCGGTAGTTCGCCGAACATGGAGAACTCCGGATAATCCGATACCCGTTCGGGTACTTTTTCAAGCGAGTCGATGCTGAAATAAGCCTGTTCTTTTTTGGCTCCTCCTTCGTAATTGATCGTAATATCTTCCAGGGTGACGTCTTCAACCCGGCTGCCGGGGATCCCGGTAATAGATGAAGGAATAACATTATGCGGAACCCTCACAACCGGCCCTTCTACAGGATAACCTGCGTCTGGCTTTCCAGCCGGCACATCAACCTTTATGTTACCGATGTAAACTCTGCGTAAAATACTCACGGGCCCCTTTTTATTCCGGTGGCCAAGCCTGATAAAAATGGCATTGCCTGTATTGGTTGCCGTAATATTGCGGACATCAATATCTTCAAGCACAGCACCATCAACCGCTTCAATTGCAATGGCCGAGCGGTAGGTATCATAAACACTGATATCCCGGATGGTGATCTTTTTAAAGCCCCCATGCGAGGCCGTACCAAACTTTATCGCACTTGCACTTGAGCGCACTTTACAGTTGGCCACATAAACATTTTCGCATGCGCCATTCGGATCTTCTGATTTGAGACAGATGCCATCGTCGGCCGCGTTGATAAAGCTGTTGGTTACCTTTACATTTTTACAGTCAACAATATCTATCCCGTCATTGTTCCAGTAAGTAACACTTTCTACTTTTATGCTGTCAATCACCAGATTCGAGCAGTTTTTATAGTTCTGTATCCAGCACAGGCCATTTTTTACTGTTATGCCTTTTATCTGTACGCTGTCGCAATTAGTAAATTCAATAAGTTTTGGGCGATTGTCTTCTGTAGGGCGCAACTGGTGCCATGGGTTTGGGGTGCGCCATTCTGTGTCCTGTAAGGTACCGGCATTTAAACGGATATAAATGTCCTTTAGCAGGTCAACTCCCTGCCCATCTATGGTCCCCATCCCGGTTATGGCTATGTTATGCTGATGTTTGGATACAATAAGCGGCGAAGCTTTTGCCGGACCGTAGTCAGCCCTTAAAGTACTCCCTAACAAAAAAGCGTTTTCATCAAGATGTAAGTCTACGTTCGACATCAGTGTGATCACCCCAGTAACAAACTTTCCTGCGGGGATCACTACCCTACCGCCGCCCTTGACTGAAGCGTCATCAATAGCCCTTTGAATGACATTAGCATTGTTGGTTCTACCATCGGCAACGGCGCCGTAGCTGGTAATATTATAAATTTTTGTTTGTGCCGATACCGATGCTGTGATAAGATTAAGCAATAAAATGATCACAAATGCTTTCAAAAAATATTTCATAGATATAATTGATGGCAGTCGTTTAGCTGGTTGCATAAGTGGTGATATTGTCATTTGAATTTTACTCATAAGCCGCGTTTATAAGTCTCCTGTATTTATTATACATAGCTGTTGTCACCGCAACACTATTGCCGGTAGTCTGCACCGGATAATTTTTATGGCTATTTACCCATTGCCATTCCCATTGGCTGATTGATTTGTTAAAGCCTTTCAAGTCTGCATCCGTGTTGTGGTCAAGTGCCTCTCCCAGCAAAGCAAAAAACTTCTCCCAGCGGGGTTTATAGAAGTCATTAAGCAATCCGCTCCATTGCCTGCATGAATATTCGTGCAGCGGGCTGTCAGGGCCTCCCCAAAGGGTGATCAGGTCGCGGGCATTACGCTCATAAATATCCTTCTCTGTTATTGTTTTGCCCTGATTACGCGCATCAGCCAGCCACGGGCCTAATAAAAAATCCTTACGTGTTGCCAGCAAGGCATCCATATCACTAATAAGCTGCAGGTATTCCCGGCTATATTTTTTAAAATCAGCGATGTTTTTCTGGCGATAGGCATTTACCCATTTGCTTTGTAATGGCAAGCCATAATTGGCCAGCGCCTGCCGGGTTATATCTACAAGATCATAACGAAAGCCGTTGCGATAGCTTTTATCATTGCATCCCAGGCCGGTAAAAAATCTTTCGGTTTATAGTTAAAGGTTGTACGCGTCCATACGGTAATTGAATCCAGTGTTGGGCGACCTGTTATAATCGATTCCGAGCCATCCCTGATGATATGCCCTCCGCTGTAAACTGTTTTTCTCAGTACGTTCCAGGCTTCCTCTGTGTTTTTATTGATCTGACCATAGCGGTTAAGCTGGTATTGTTTTATCCATTCGTCCACGTTAATGGGCTTATTCTGCCAGGTATTGGCGGTCATGAGCTCGTAAAGCACCGGGTTTTGTTCAATAGCTTCCATTGTAAGGCCGATGCCTTCTAACCGATTTGATTTAGGGTCACTGAGCGCTGAGGCAGGACCTACTGCCACATCATTCATACGGCCAAAAAGAACAATATTGCCGCCAAAATTGTGCAGCATGTTCCATATCCAGGGTTTGCCATAAAAAGCTTCAGTGCGTTTCCAAACCGGCTCAATTTCTGTTGCCAGGTCAAGTATGATCATATGATCATCCGGCACGGCCTTTAGCAAAGCCTTTACCTGTGGTTGTTTCCAAAACTTGCGGTCGCTGTAAAATAACCAGCCCTGCATCACCCATGTGGCTTTTGGGTCGGCGTTGCTCATCGCCTGGTAAACCCTTGAACTTAAAGCCGAAAGATAAGTAGTATCACTGGTTGGTGGTTCATTCTCGTTAAAAGTATCAGCAGAATATAAATGATCTGTTCCGTAAAGTTCAGTTTGGGTTTTAATAAACTTGCAACCAATTTCTGCAAATAGAGGATCTTCAGTATCCAAGATATAAGTATCGGCAAAACCATTGTTCCAATTGGTCTTTTTAAGTTTTGACGAAGGGAAATGTCCCTGGAAAGATGATGGCACATGCCCTGTAAACGATTGTAAAATGGGTTTCATCCCCAGGCTGCGTTCGCGCTGCAGTATTTTTTTTTGTAAATCCCGGTGACTTTCCATCCAGCTAACGGGAAGCGGGCCACCCCATCCATCCAGATTGCCCATCCAGAACCAGGAGAAATAAGCGGGGCCACAAAAAAAGCCTTTCAAGTCCCCGTCACTAAAGCCCATGTCTTTATATACCCGGTACCAGGTATACTCCTGCCCGGTAAGCGCCAATGGCATATTGATACCATGCAGGGCCATCCAGTCTATTTCTTTTTGCCACTGGTCCCATCCCCACCAGCTCATGCTGTAATTAAATGTGCAATAATTGAGGTAGTAACGGTATTGGTAAGGCGTTTTTTTATGCACCAGGGACTTAACGGCAGGTAATTTTGCTGGCAAATTGAGGTTTACACCGTTCCAGGTTACCTGGCAATGTGCGTAGTTGGTCAGGTACTCATATAACGCAGAGGCTACTGAAATACCATTATTTCCCCTTAGTACTATCTTATTACCACGGCTTTCTATCTCAAATGCATCTTTGTCGCCGGTGTTAAGCTGCTCTACAACAAAAGCCGATGCCCGCTGCGGAATTACCCTTTTTATGAGTGCATAGGATACCTCCTTATTTACCTGCGCCAAAACGGCGGTATCGCCTAATGTCAGCAAAAAGCCAATGATGATTGTGAAACAGTATATGGTGTTACATTTTTTCATAAGCAGAAGATATCGAACAGGGGGTATCCGTCTGATCTATTGCATCATATTATTATCGGCAAAAACAAGTAGAATATGGGCCGAAGCCCACATTCTAAATTAACAACTAATCAATATATCTGTTTAATAACCGGGGTTTTGAACCAGTTTGCTGTTTAACTGCAACTCAGGTGTCGGTATCGGAAATATCCGCTTATTCGGGTCGGCATCTGTTTTTATGCCCCATGCATTTTCATACATTCCATACCTGATCAGGTCATTCCGGCGCCAGCCTTCGTCGGCAAATTCGCGTGCGCGCTCTTGCAATAGTGTAGTTAGATCGACAGAGGTAAACGCTGCGGCTTGTGCCCTTGCACGAACCTGGTTGACCAACGACAATGGTGAATCGCCATTGGTAGCACTTGCACCCCTTAATACTGCTTCAGCTTTTTCCAATAAAACATCGGCATACCTGAAAAGCGGCACATCGTTGCTTTGGTTACGGGTTGGCGCCTGGCTATCCGGATAGAATTTATTGTTCCGATAACCTTCTTCATTGGCCAATTCATCATTGCCTATATCAAATGTTGAGGGGTTTCTCCACACTATGTTCGGCGTAAATTCTAACTGATGGTGTACAGTGTCGGTTGGATTGGGACCACTGTAACTGGCATCAAGGCCCACTTTTGTTGTAATGATATAGATAGGAGCCCCATTATTGTCATACTGTTTCCCCGTCAGATATTGGTTATTACGAATATCATTAGGATCATTAAAATAGGCATAATAAGACGGATAGGTGTAGACCGGACCATCAGGCGTATAAGGCATATTATACTTTGCTTTCAAAGCCGGGTGCAGGGTCCAGCGAGCGTAATACATACCCTGTGCATAAATACCATCGTAAGGTATGGCATAAATAAAGTCTTTGATCTGCGGGCCATTGTTGGGTTTAAACATACCCAGGTAATCAGCATCAAGGGAATACTTGCTTGCCGAAATTATATTATCACACATTGTTACGCAATCACTGTATCTGGCTGTCCCGGTGTAATATTCGGCATTCAGATACATCTTGGCCAATATGGCATAAGCCACGTATTTGGTAGGTCTTCCGTAAGTCGTCGCGTCAACTGAGGTGCTTAAATTGGGAATCTGCGCCAGTAACTCACTTTCGATAAATGCAAATACCTTTGCCCGGGATTGAGTGCCCATGCTGCTGGTATCACCAAATTTGGTAATGATCGGCACGTTGCCGAAGTTGTCCATCATAAAATAATAACACATGGCCCGCATGGCTTTAATCTCAGCTATCGTTTGAGTTTTGGTTGTACTTTCAGGGGCTGAATCGAACAATGATAAAACCTGGTTACAAGTACTTATAGTTCCAAACCCCCATTGCCATAGGGTCTCGAGGTTGCCGTTGTCGCCGGTATAGGTATGAAGGTTCAAAGTAGAATAGCTACCCCCATCAAACCAGTTTCCCCCACGTGCAACTAAAACCTCCATGTCAGTGCTTAAATTTTCGACTAACCACCATTGCCTGCCCGGGGCGCCTCTGAATGAGGTATAAATAGGGCCCGTAGCTGCTACAAACTGTGCCGCAGTTTTTGGAAAGTTTGCGGGGGTAAGCGTTGATGTGGGAGTAACATCTAATTTGGTACAGCCCGACAAACAGACGGCGACTGTACAAAAGGCTAAAATGCCTGTATATAAATATTTTTTAAAACGATTCATCTTTTTTGATCTTAAAGTTTAATTATAAATCTACTTGTATGCCACCAAGGAATGTGCGGGTTTTTGGATAGTAGTTATTCATATCTACACCAATAAACTGTCCACTTGCCTGGTTATTAAGGGTCAGATTTAGTTCAGGATCTACGCCTTTATACTTGGTTATGATAAACAGGTTGGTACCTGTTACATACAAACGCACGGCATGAATATAGTTCCCGCTAACTTTAAACCTGTAGGATAATGTCGCATTGCTTAACCTGATAAATGCACCGCTTTCAAGGTAGCGTGTTGAATACAGGTTGGCATTTACATCAGTTATTGGTTCGCCTAGAGTCATCACCGGCACATTGTGTGTAGAAGCTGAATAAGGGGTATTGAAATCGGCCAGCGATGCATCCATTATTTTGTTACCGCCTTGTCCACGGAAAAAGAAATTGAACGAGAAATTTTTGTAGTTTAAAGTGTTCCCCCAACCAAAGATATATTTTGGTTGCGCGTCGCCAGCGTAAGTACGGTCGGTGCTCGTCGGAGTTGTAGTCGGTTGTCCGTTGGCACCCAGGTATGTGGAAACACCATTAGTGCGACCCAGGTATTTAAGTGTATAGAACTCGCCCAGAGGATATCCAGGCTCGATAATGGAAACTGTGGTACCACTTTGTCCAGGTCCTTCAGGATCACCTGCATATATTTTCGATAAATCTTTACCTAACGAGGTGATTTTGTTTTTGTTAAATGATATGTTTCCATAGCTTTCCCAGGTAAAATTTTGCGTTTTAACAGGTGTGCCGCTCAGGCTTATTTCGATACCTTTATTATCCATGCTACCTACGTTCGCTACCATATAATTAAGCAGATGGGTTACGTTTGAAACGGGAATGGTAGATATCATATCAGTTGTTTTCTTATCATATACATCAACTGATCCGCTTAACCTACCTTTAAGCAGTGTGAAATCGATACCCGCATTGGTTGTAGCTGTTGCTTCCCATTTTAGATCTGGGTTTGGATTTTGTGTAGGGCCAATGGCACTTATCCAACTGTTATTGTAATAAAATGTGCCCTTTGAACCATATAAAACCAAAGGGGTATATGAATCAAAGCCCAGTGCATTACCTGTTTTACCATAACCCACACGTATTTTCAGGTCATTTAGCCATTCCTGCGATTTCATGAACGATTCATCACTTATCCTCCACGCCCCTGAAACAGCCGGGAAATAACCCCAGCGGTTATTGATACCGAAGGCGTTGGAACCATCGCGGCGAAGGGACGCTTGTAAAATATATTTCCCGTCATAACTATAATTTAACCTGCCGTAAAACGAGATAAGCTTCAGGGTCTCATCATTAAAATTCTGATAATAAGGTAAATTATTCTGGCCAAGTTGCAGGTTATAATAGCTTGTTGCGTCCGAAACGAAATTTTCGTTGCTCGCGCCAAAGCCGTTACCGGTTTCTGTACTATCGTAAGAGTAACCTGCCAATAATTTCAAGTTATGCTTCAACGCCCAGGTATGTTCATAACTCAGATAGTTTTCAAACAATTTTTTTGTATCCTCAACCTGCGCACGTGTGGCAAAACCATTTTGACCAATAGCCAATTCCGAAAAAGAATTAAGATAACTAGCGCCGGTAGTATTCCTGTCCTGGTATGCGAGGTTCAGGTTGTACATAAAGCCAAAAGGTAACTTTAATTCCGCTTTAGCATTCGCCAACAAAAGGTTAACTTTTTGTTTGTATTTATTAGTTTCAAGTAATCCCAACGGGTTATAACCTAATTGTAAAGTGGGGTCGTTATAAAAAGTGCCGTCAGCATTATAAACTGCCCGTGTTGGCAGGTATTGAACCGCTGCCCTGAACACATTAGGGTTGGCACCATTGGCTGAGGATTGTGGGATATCGTTCACTGTCAGGTTTTGATTGGTAATTGAATTACTTAATGAGAAATCCAACTTCAACCTGTCATTCAATGCCTTTTGAGATATATTGATCTTGCCGATAAACCTGTCCATCCCGCTGGTTTTTACTATACCTTGATCTTGCAGATAATTTATGTTTCCACCGAACACAGTTTTATCACTACCACCTCCGAAAGACAAATTGTGATTTTGAGAAAATCCGCTGTTGCGCTCAATCTGCTGTTCCCAGTTAGTGGTTCCATTATCGTTTGCAGGAGTTAAACTTTGACCATTTGCAGCCAGGTAAGCTTTTAACTGCGCCGCAGTTGCAACCTTGAATTGATTGGCGATCTTCTCATCGGCAGCATACGCATCATAAGTCATCCTCAATTGACCTGCTTTGGCCTTTTTGGTTGTTACGATGATAACGCCATTAGTAGCACGACTACCGTAAATAGCAGATGCTGATGCATCTTTCAGTACATCGATCGAAGCGATATCGGCAGGTGCCACAAGGTTAAAATCGGCATCTGGAACACCATCAATTACATAAAATGGCGACGACGCTGCACCAGCCCGTAATGTTGAAGGTCCCCTCAATGTAACTGTTGCACTGCCATTGGGGTTGCCGTCGCTGGTAATGTTAAGGCCCGCCACCTTACCTTCCAAAAGCTCGGCGGGAGTGGCAACTACACCGGGGTTAAAGTTCTCGGCTTTAACTGTTGAAACAGCGCTCGTCAACTGGCCTTTAGTAGTCGTACCATAGCCTACAACAACAACTTCGCTAAGTGCACTTTGACTTTCATTAAGAACGACTGAAATATTAGTCTCGTCACCGACAGTAACTTCCTTTGTTTGAAACCCTACAAACCGAAATATTAACACACTCCCTTTAGATGCATTAATAGAAAAAGTTCCGTTTGCCGATGTTGCTGTGGAGGTATTTGCCCCCTTTACCTGCACAGTTACACCCGGTAAAGGATACCCCTTTGCGTCTTTTACAATACCCGTCACAGGGGTTGCATTATTGATGGTAGTAACCTGTGTCTGGGTAAGATCCGGCATGCTGGTTATGTCGTGTGCTACACCAACCAGGCTTCCCACTCTTTTAAATTGTAATTGGGTTTTATCCTGCAATTGCTTTAAAACTTCGTTAAGCGGCTGATTGTATACATGCAGCGTAATTGAAGACAGGTTATTGACCGCTGTTTCATCATACACAAAGGTTACAGTGCATTGCTGTTCAATTTCATTGAAAACCTCTTTGATATTTGCCTTTTTTAAATTCAGGTTGATGTCTTGCGCCCTGGTTTCATGCGCCATCAGCAATGTACTGCAACACGTTTGTATGCAAATAATTAGCGTAGAAATGCGCATACATTTTTTAAGTAAGGGCAATGATTTGCCGTAAAAATTAATCATCTTTGTATTGGTTTAAATTAGTTAAACTACAGCCTCCTGTTCATGGGTCTCAAGCATGTGTACAGTGGCTTTCAATTATTTCCGGGGACATTGGTGTGTTCCCGGTTACTTCCCCCTCTGGCTGCCAGGCGGGGAATTATTTTTTGATAATTACGGTGCTGTCATTGGGCATCTCATATTTAAAGTGTTTAGTAAAGCTTAGAACTTCAAGTATATTGGTTAGTGGTTGTGCATTCAGTTTGATGGATATATGCTGATCAAGTAATTCTTTATCTTCCACATCGATTTTTGTATTGTATTTTCGCTCTAAAGCTTTAAAAACCACGTTCAGGTCTTCATCTTCAAAAGCGAGGACATTTTTTCGCCATGATTCAATGGTTACAACTTTAGTGGAACCTTTAATAAGGTTGTCTGTAGTATTATTTAAAACAACCTGCTGAGTGGGCAGCAGCATAATTACCGGCTTATTTGTCTGCCCCTGCACGCTGATACCTACCTTGCCTGTTAACACACTTACTTTGGTAATTTTTTCGTTTTTGTAGGCTTTCACGTCAAACGATGTTCCTAAAACCGTGATATTTAAGTTACTTGTTTTAACGACGAAAGGATGGCTATCCATATGTTTTATATCGAAAAACACTTGCCCGTCAACAAGCTCCACGTTACGGACTTTACCTTCAAATGTTTTTGGGTATTTAAGTACGGAGCCTGCATTAAGCCAGGCTGTTGACCCATCGGGTAAAACAATCTTGTGAATTGTCCCTTTCGGCGTTTGATTGACAACATATTTTGAATGAACCTGATCGTTTTTAAACGCATCGCGGTACTGGTATGCAAAAAAGCCGATACATGCTACCAGGGCAATTGACGCAGCAACCTGCCATACCTTTATTTGTTTTGTCAGTGGTAAAGTTTTGATAACAGCATTATCCGGTTCTAATTCCGATAGTGTCAGATCGGTTATTTTATCAATATTTATTTCACCGGCCGAAATATTTCTTGCAGCTACCTCTTTAAGATACCAGCTTTCAAGCAAAGCTATCTCTTCTACAGTACAGGTACCTGCTTTATATTTTTCTAATAATAGTTTTGCGTTTGAGTTCATCATGGTTTATTTAATGTTTACTTAGAAGTAACATTTTTATTACATGACGGGCATGGGGGGGCTTGGTAGTAGAGAGAAATAAAAAATATTTTATTTCTCTAAATAATTTTAAAAAAGGTGTACAGTAAACAGGCGATTACAATACTTATTCCATACAAATGGAGTTTTACCCTTATAAGCTTTAGGGCGTTGCTAATTTGTTTTTTAACAGTTTTATCTGAAATATCAAGCTTTTCTGCAATCTCTTTGTGCGAAAGATTTGCATTACGGCTCATTTCAAATATTTGACGCATTTTCTCCGGGAGCAGAGACACCTCCCTTTCTATTTGAAAAGCAAGTTCTTTTTCCCTCATCAATTGGTCAGTGGTATAAACCCCCTGCTGTACAAAATCTTCAAGCGAAGCCAGGTAATCGGTTTTAATACGCTTATGTGCAATTATATCCAATATTCTATTACGTATCGAAGCGTAGAGGTATGCGGAAAGAGTGGTTCTGAGACATATTACATTTGCTTTGCTGTATAATTTAATGAACAATTCCTGAACAACATCTTTTGCCTCATCTTCATCACGAAGCATTTTATATGCGTGGATGTATAATACCCCTTTATAACGGTTATAAATAAGTTCAAACGCTTGTCTGTTACCGGCTTGATATTCCTTTAACAACTCCTCATCAGACATGTCATATAACTCCAGGGGTAACATGTTATAACTATATCAATGGTTTATAATTAATAGGCGACCTGCAATTTACAAAATATTTATCGAACCTATTGTAATTTTAACTGGTTAGTAAGCCATTTGTTATCATCTGTATACAAATATTTTTTTAAACAATATGGTTATTATACTTAAGGCTAACATATTTATATTTTATTATTTATACAACTAAGATGAATTATTTTAATTGCCTGAAGTACTTATGAATTATAAAAAGGCTTTGGCCCGGTTTGGGGAAACAAAAAAGCAACCTTTGGGTTAACCAAGACCAGGTCGCATTCACATCTTTTTAACTTAACTAAATATTTTTTGTATGAAAATATTTAAAACCTCCACGAGGATAAGGATAATGATCACCAACTCCAGCCGATAGCTATTCCTGTACTGTAACAGATCCCTGAAAAGTTCCAGGTTGTCTTTTACAATATTTAATCCCTCCTGTATGTCTCTGAACCGTTCCTGCAAGTCGAACGTTCGCTTAAGGTCATTATGTATTTTATTCAGGTTTTCATCATCCCAGGTTTCGGGAGGGGAATCAAAAATATACAGGTTTTCGGCAATACGATTTTTTAATACAAGCGTTTTTCCGATGTATTTTTTAAGATTTACACCGGATATGTTCAAGCGTCCCTTTGCTTCTAATATTTGAGTGTGGTAATTAGTTTCTTCAATCAGCTTAGTAGTTTGTTCTTCGTAATAGTCAAGCGCAACTGACTGCGAAACGGTCAGCATAATCAATCGTAAAACCTCAATGTCTGACCCTGCGATCTCAATAGAATTGAAACCTATTTTATTTTTTCCGGCTTTAGTTTGTATTTTGAATTCTTCCGTCAGGTTTTGGTCGAATGCATTTTTGCAATAGGATGATACAAGTTTTAAAAATTCCGAGATTTTGATTGCGTCATAATTTAAAAAACACACTGCGCCATACTTAAAAACGTAAATAAATTGCTCATTACCCATTATGTAAAATAATTCATCTGCATCGCTATAATGCAAGTCAGCTTTAAAAGCAGATTTGAACGTTTTTATATCAATACTATCAGCTATCTGGTAGGATAAAACTTGCTGTAACATATTCTATACGGTTAATTAAATATACTACTTAAGTACGTCGGCGGGCGAATAATAAATTTTCACACCTGCTACGAGCTACATTACGCTTCAAAAACACATTTCCCGTCAATAAATGTCTGTTCAACTTTAATTTGTGACAGATGCTTGGGTTCAGTTTTTAATGGGTCATGGTTTAGTATGATGA
>Ga0307517_10007795_pt1 | contig 15533 bp, 14 predicted proteins | sample 23_EM_MG_FD_194515 | JGI IMG/M metagenome (GOLD analysis project Ga0307517, IMG submission 194515) | Populus trichocarpa ectomycorrhiza microbial communities from riparian zone in the Pacific Northwest, United States - 23_EM | ecosystem: Host-associated > Plants > Roots > Unclassified | place...
TTCGGTTTCGGCGATCGTCTTGAACATCGCCCGCGCGTCGGTCGGCTTGTTGAGGCGCAGATACGCCATCGCGACCATTTCGCCGGCGCTGCCCAGCCACGCCGAATCTTTGGTCGCCAGCGGCTTGAGCCGATCGACGATGATTTGCGGCGCGAGGCCGTCGAATTCGATGTTGGTTTGGCGGATCAGGGCGTAGTCGCGGATCGGCTGGCCGAGCGCGGTGTCGCCGGCAATCGCCGCGAACTTCGCGGCGGCTTCCTTGGTCTTGCCGGTATTGTACAGCTGGTTGGCTTCGGTCATCCGCGCGGCCGCGCTGTAGCCAGGTACACCCGACGCTTCGAGCTCGGCGAGTGCCGGCACGGCCTCGGCGGCCTTGTTCGCGGCAACCGAATCGAGCGCGGTCTGCAGCTTGACCGCTTGTCCTTCAGCCTTGCTGTTGCTCCAATAGCGCCAGCCGAGCACGGCGGCGAAAATCAGCAGCCCACCGCCGATCAGGCCCAGGATCAGGCGCCCATGTTTCGTCCACACGCCGACGAGCTGGTCGCGGCGTAGCTCCTCGTCGACCTCACGCAGGAAAGCTTCATCGGTTTTCGGCGTCACGGCCAAGGGGTGGGCTCCGATTGTGGTGGGATTTGGTCGGCGGACCTTAGCGGCGCGCGCCCGAAACGCAACGAGGGTTACGGCTTGGGCAAATACACCTGGTCCTCACCCGGAAACGTGCGCGCGCGCACTTCTGAGGCATAGCGCGCCGCGGCGTCGGTTATCCGGCCGGCCATGTCGTCGAAGCGCTTCACGAACCGGGGCGTGCGCTCGAACAGTCCGAGCATGTCCTCGGCGACCAGCACCTGGCCGTCGCACGCTGCCGACGCGCCGATGCCGATGACCGGAATGTCGCTGGTCTCAGTGATCTTGCGCGCGAGCGGCTCGACCACGCCCTCAACGACGACCGCAAACGCCCCGGCATCGGCCACCGCCTTTGCGTCGGCGGCGATCTTCGCCTCTTCCTCCTGACCGCGGCCGCGCGCACCATAGCCGCCCAGCGCATTGATCGCCTGGGGCGTCAGCCCGACATGCGCCATCACCGGCACCCCGCGTTCGGTCAGGAACTTGATCGTCGGCGCCATCACCGCGCCGCCTTCCATCTTGATCGCCGCGCAGCCGGTTTCGGCAAGCACTCGGCTGGCGCTGGCGAAGGCCTGCTCGGGCGACCCCTCGTAGCTGCCGAACGGCATGTCGACCACGACCACCGCATGATAGCTGCCGCGCACCACCGCGGCGCCGTGCGCGACCATCATGTCGAGCGTCACCGGCAAGGTCGACGGCAACCCATACACCACCTGCCCCAGCGAATCGCCGACCAGCAGGATATCGCAATGCGGATCGAGCAGTTGCGCCATCCGCACCGTGTAGGCGGTCAGCATGACCAGCGGCTCGTCGGTTTTCCCCTCGACCTTGCGGCGCTGGATAGCGGGCACGGTCAGTCGTTTCATCGGCGCCGGCGTCGGGTTGGCGCGGCTTGTCGAGGTATCGATCGTGAAGGTCGTGGACATGCCAGCCGCATAGCCGCTCGGCGGCGAGGCTGCCAGAGTCGATAAATAAAAGTATGTAAGACTTGACTCAATGTTAGTTTTATAACACATTCAGTTTAACGATTCGCACATGAGGTTAAATATGCCGTTCAAGGAAAAGATCGCCTGGATTTCGGTCGTCACGACGATCCTGGTGTGGGGAGGGTATTTCGGATTCATGGCCGTGACCGGCCAACGCATGCCCGGCCAAGTCTATATGGTCGGCTTTGTCGGCGCGGTGATCGTCCAGACGATCCTGGTGGTGGTCGCCAGCATCGTCACCGCGGTGCTCGCCCCCAAGGACGCGAGTGCAGGCAGCGACGAACGCGACCGTGAAATTGCCCGCCGCGCCTATTCGATCGCCTATCCGGTGCTGCTGACGCTGATCGTTTGCGTCGCTGCCAGCATGCATTTGGGGGTCACCCCGCGCGACATGGCCTACGAGATCATGGCCGCGATCGTGGTCGCGGAGATCGTCCATTACGGTGCGCAGATCGTGGGCTATCGGAGCGGGCGGCATGGCTAAACCGCCCACCGGCCACGTGGTCAATCAAATCCGCCTGCTGCGCTTCATGGCCAGCGAAATGACCCAGGCCGAGCTCGGCGACCGTATCGGCCTGACGCGCCAGACGGTCGCGGCGATCGAAGCGGGGAAATATTCCCCCACGCTCGAAGCCGCGTTCCGCATCGCGCAGGTGTTCGGCAAACCGCTCGATGAAGTGTTCCAGTGGGAGGGGTGACGCCCCTCCCGCCTAGCGCGCGCCGATCCAGCCCTTGTGCGCCGCCATCCCGGCGAACCAGATCTGGAAGATCGCGACCGCGGCAATGAACGCCGGGAACGGTATCGTCTGCGCCGCCCCCTTGTGCGCGATCAGGTCGGTCGCGGCGAAGGCGTAACCGAACATCACCACGACCCCGATCAGCGATATCCAGAACAGCGCGATCGAGCGCCGCTCTTTCAGCAATAGCGCCAGCGCGCCGAGGAAACCGCCGAATACCGAAACGGCGTAGACGTAATTATACCAGCGCGGCAGCGCCGCATAATAAGAGCGCGACCAGTCATCGACCGGTCCCATCGCCGCCGCGCCCAGCGTAACTTGCATGTACCACGCCCAGCACCCCATCGCGCCCCAAAGCACGAGCACGATCGCCACGATCCAGAACCACGCCGGCGGTTTCACTCCGGTAGCCATGTCGCTCTCCCCCAAAACAATTGATGAAATGAGACTGCGCCCGGGGACGGATGAAGACAAGCCTAGCCCAGTGCAGCTCCCCAGACATCAGGCCTGAATCCGGCGAGCAGCACGCCGTCGCCCTCCAGGATCGGCCGCTTGATCATCGACGGCTGCGCCAGCATCAGCGCGATTACCTTGTCGGCGTCGAGATCGGCGCGGTCGGCATCGGGCAGTTTGCGGAATGTCGTCCCGGCGCGGTTGAGCACCGTTTCCCACCCTAACGACACGACCCAGCGGCGCAGGGACGCCTCGTCCACGCCCGCTTTCTTGTAGTCGTGAACCGCATAGGCCGTGCCGCGCGCGTCGAGCCAGCTGCGCGCCTTCTTGACGGTGTCGCAATTGGGAATGCCGTAGAAGGTCAGCATCCGGTCACTCGACGATGCAGGTTTCGCCGGCATACATCGACGTCACCTTCGACGTCTGCTTGGCGCCGTCGAGCCAGCCGCTCGGCCATTTGTCTGATGTGAAGCCCGGTCCGATCCCGCCGCCCTCTTCGTTGCCGGGGTCGATGAACACATCGGGCAGCAGTTTCTGTAGCGTCGCGGCTGTGGTGCCGATCCCGACGCCGTTGCCCGTCCGAAAGTTCTGGTTGCCGCCATAGTCGAGCGTCCAGCCGACGAACTTGCCGCCGACGAACGACAGTTCGATCCCGCCGCGGAATTTGGCATAGCCGATCGCATGCCCCTGTCCGCATTCGGGATAGACACCGGTCTTGGTCGGCGCACCTAACGCGCCGGATACGATCTTGATCGCTGCAGCCCGCACTAGGCCGAAGCGTGCGCTCTGCGCTGGCTGTCCGCGCGGACTCGAAATGGTCAATCCATTTGCCTCCAGCGTGACCGGAAACGTTTTGACCATCGACATGCCGACGGCGGGGCTCGTCGCAATCGGCAGCGCGGTCGCACAGGCGATGGCGAGGATTTTCGCGAAGACCTTCATCTACCCCTCCGCCGAGCGACGCCGCACGCGCCACAATGTGTGCAGCCCGATCGCGGCCCAGGCAACATTGAGCGTAGCCGAGGGGATCGCGCCGTTATAGCCGCTGTTGATGATGAAGCAGGCTGCACCGACGACGTTCATCCACTGATAGGCCCGCGACCGCCCATCGATCCGCCCGATCGACAGGAGCACATAGGCGGCGAGGATCAGCACCATGCCGCCCCAGCCGATGATTTCGACGATGATCCGTTCGGTAGTCATCGCCTCCCCTTAGTGCGTTCGCCGGGGCGCGATAGATGGTTTGGCCACGGTCCCGGTATCGATTTTGGCTTGGGCGGAGGACGCCGCGGGCCCGCGTGCATGATGGTTGAGCCCGGAGAACGCGGCAATTCCGATCGAAAATGCGCTGAATCCAGGTTGACACGGGCGCTATCAGGACATGTGTAATCCGCATCCCCCTCTTTTTCGGATATGCACCCTTGGCGCCCTCCCGTTCTCATTTCGACATAGCAATCGTCGGCGCCGGGCACGGCGGCGCGCAGGCGGCGATCGCCCTGCGGCAGAACGGGTTTGCCGGCTCCATTGGGTTGATCGGCGACGAGCCCGAGCCGCCCTATGAGCGCCCCCCGCTCAGCAAGGAGTATCTTGCCAAGGACAAGAGCTTCGACCGCATCCTGATCCGCCCAGCGGAATTCTGGCAGACGAAGAATGTGGCGCTGGTCCTCGATACCCGCATCGAGAAGGTCGATGCCGAAGCGCACACGCTGACCACCGCAGGCGGCGATCGGATCGGCTATGGAACGCTTGTCTGGGCGACCGGCGGCGCGCCGCGACGTCTGACGTGCGGCGGCCACGACCTCGCCGGCGTCCATACCGTCCGCACCCGCGCCGATGTCGACAAGCTCGAGGCCGAGCTCGCCGCCGCGACGCGCATCGTGGTGATCGGCGGCGGGTATATTGGCCTCGAAGCGGCCGCCGTTCTCACCAAGTTCGACAAGCAAATCACCGTAGTCGAGGCGATGGACCGTGTCCTCGCCCGCGTCGCCGGCGAGCCGCTGTCGCGCTTCTACGAAGCCGAGCATCGCGCGCACGGCGTGACGGTGCGCCTCTCCGAATCTGTCGAGTGCTTGGAGGGCGACGCCAAGGTCACCGGCGTCCGCCTCGCGACCGGCGAGATTCTCCCTGCCGAGATCGTGGTGGTGGGCATCGGCATCATCCCCGCAATCCGACCGTTGCTCGACGCCGGCGCTGTCGGCGGCAACGGCATTTCGGTCGACGAAACCTGCCGCACGTCGCTGCCCGATGTCTACGCGATCGGCGATTGCGCCGAACATGCCAATCGTTTCGCCAATGGCGCGCGCATCCGCCTGGAATCGGTGCAGAACGCGAACGACATGGCCACCTGCGCGGCCAAGGCGATTACCAGTAACGCGACGCCCTACGAGGCGATCCCCTGGTTCTGGTCCAACCAATATGATCTGAAGCTCCAAACCGTCGGCCTGTCGATCGGCTACGACGCCGTCGTCACGCGGGGCGATCCCGCAACGCGCAGTTTCTCTGTGGTCTATTTGCGTGGCGGCAAGGTGATCGCGCTCGACTGTGTCAATAGTGTCAAGGACTATGTCCAGGGCCGCTCGCTGGTGTTGGCCGGCGCCAATGTCGCGCCGGACACCCTCGCCGACACCGCCCTTCCGCTCAAGGAAATGCTGACGGGATAGCCGCGGTCTTTTTCAACCTCGCCGCGGCGTGCACCGATTAAAATGCGAGCTGAACGCCCATGCGGTACGTCTGGCGGTAATGCTCGTTCTCGATCAGCTGGGTCGGGATCGCCTGGAAGCGTCGCCACGGCGAATCGAGCAGGTTGTTGGCCTCCGCGAAGATCGTGAACTGCTTGACCGGCGAAAAGGCGATCCGCGCGTCGAGCGAGTTGTTCTCACCGGTATATTGATCGGTCGCCGCCGCGCCGCCGAGCGTGTCGAGATATTTCGAGCGATAAGTGTAGGCGAGCCGCGCGGTCAGGCCGTATTTCTCGTAAAAGATTTGCGCCGTCCCGGTGTATTTCGACTGGAGGAACAGCGGCACCTTGCCGGCGCGTCCCGGCACGCCGGTCGCCGACCCGTCGGAATAGGCGAAGTTGCCCGATACCCCCAGACCATCGAACGGCGACGGCAGGAACAGCAACTGGGTCTGCAGATTGACCTCGACCCCGTAAATCTCGGCCTTGTCGGCGTTGATCGGCTGAGTCACCAGCGCATTGACGAAGGCCGTCCCGCCGAACGTTCCCGACTGGCTCAGACCCAATGTGAAGATCGGATTGTCGAGGCGCTTGTAGAACGCCGCGACCGACAGGATGCCCTGACCCGGCAGATAATATTCGACCGACAGGTCGCCGGCCACCGCCTTGTAGGGCTTGAGGTTCGTGTTGCCGAGCGTGACCTGGTTCGCCGCGATATCGACGTTCTGGTACGGCGCGAGATCGGCATAGTTCGGCCGGCCGATCGCGGTCGTGACGGCGGCGCGCAGCACCAGCCGCTCGGTGGCGTCGAAGCGCACGTTCAGGTCCGGGAATACGTCGGTATAGCGGCGCGTGTTGACGGCGTTGAAGCCCTGCGTCGGGGTCGATGCCGCGGTGAACAGCTTGCCCTCGTACGTGCCGTCGGTGCTTTCGACACGCACACCGGGGATCACGGTCAGCTTGTCGAACTTGAAGGTGCCCATGATGTAACCGGCATAGACCTTTTCGCTCAGGCTGTAGTCGTTGACCAGCGAGTTCGCGAGCGTAGTGGTCAGGTCGGCGGCGGCCTGCGTCCGCGCGCCCGGGTTGGTCACCGTATAATAGAGCTGCGCCAGGTCGTAGTTGATCCGCGGTCCGAACAGACGATTGCCGTAGACCGACGATCCATTGTCATACGATGCGCCCGTCGCCGCGAGATTGCTGCCCAGCGTATATTGCTGCAGGTCGCGATTGTTCTGCTTGTCGGTCTGCTGATATTTGGCGCCGACCTTGATCGTGTTGTCGCCGCCGATCGGCAGCGTCAGGTCGGTGCGGAACTGATAGAGGTTTTCCACCGCACGGCGGCGATCGTAATTCACGCGAAAGCCGTTGAACAACGCTGCGTTGAACGGCGTGGCGTTGGACGTGTTGACCCTGAACAGCACGTCGCTGAGGTCGAGGCTCAGCCCGGTCATCGCGTTGTTCGCCGTGCGGAACGAGAATTCTGAGCGCAGCGGATCCTTCTTGAGCGCCTTGCTATAGGTGCCCGAAACCTCGAGCTCGGCGCCGCCGAACTTGAATTTGCCGCCCAGCTGGCCGGTGAAGGTCGAATCGTCCTCGTTGCGCAAGCGCAGGAAGCGCGTGCCGCGCGCGGCGAACGTGCCGCCGCCCGCAACCGCCGCGGTCTGCGGGATCTCGATGCGGAACTGGTCGCGCGTTTCGTGATCCTTGAAGGTAGAATAGAGCGTGCGGGCATACAGGCTGACGTCGCTGTTCGGGCGCCAGTCGAAATTGCCGACGAAACCATAGCGGGTGCGCGTCAAATTATAGTCGCGCAGCCGGTAATCGTCGGGCGACGTGCGCGTTGCGCCGGCCGGGATGAGCCAGTTCGACGACCCCTGGAGGTTTTCGGATTCGATCGGGCGCTTCGAATAATTGCCCGACAGCACGATGCCGAAGGTCTTGTCGGGACCAAAGCGCGCGCCAGCCGTGACATCGCCTTCGTACGGCCCCTTGTGGTTGAGATTGCTATAGCCGGCCGCGCCGCGGATGTTGGCGAACGCGCCCTTGCGGTCGAACGCGGTCAGCGTGTCGATGTCGACCTGGCCGGCGATGGCGTTGGCGTCGCGATCGGCGGTCAGCGATTTCACCACCGTGACCGAGCCGATCAGCGACGACGGAATGTCATCGAGCTTGACCTGGCGGCCTTCGGGTTCGGGCGCCGGCGCGGTCTGGTTGTTAATCGTGACGTTGGCAAGGTTCGGGTTGGCGCCGCGAATGACGACATAGCGGCCTTCTCCCTGATCGTTGGCGACCGAGATGCCGGGCAAGCGGCGGACCGCCTCGGCAACGTTCTGGTCGGGCAACTTGCCGACGTCATTGGCGTTGAGCGTATCCTGGATATTGTTCGAGGCCTTCTTCGCCTGGAGCGCGCGGCGTTCGGCGGCGCGGGTGCCGGTGACGACGATGTCGCCGCTATCGGCCAGCGCGCGGTCGAGCGGGAAATCCGCGATCCCCGTGGCGTCGCTGGCGGTCGCGTCGCGAGTTACGGTCTGGTAGCCGACATACGAAATCTCGATCGTCACCTGGCCGGCAGGGACGTCGCGGATCGTGAAGGTGCCGTCGTCGCCCGCCGTGACGACGCGCTCGCCGATGCGCACGGTCGCGCCGGGCAGCGCCGCGCCGGTCTGAGGATCGACCACGCGGCCGACGACATCGGCCGCGAAGGCGGGGACGGCGATGCCGCCGAGCAGGATGGCGCCAACGGCCAGCCGCGAGGCTTCGCTCAGCCAGGTGCGATGCTTGATCATGTGTTGAACCCCCCGGTCGCGCGCGAACATTGACGATTCCCAATGTTGCATTGCAGCGAGCGCTATTCGGAGTCGGCGACATGATGGCGACTCTTCGATGACCGATTCGTGACCGTTCGGCGTCGCGGAAATGACTCGGTTGCAGCGCGCATCCGCCGTGCCTAAGCGCCGCGCGAACCGGGGAGACAAGCGATGCGCAGACTGGCGACGTTGACGATGGCGGCGGTGCTTTCCGGGTGCATGACTATCCCGCCCGCCCCGGCTCCGATACCGCCCGCCGGGACCGCCGACGTGCCGGCCTGGCGCGAGACCGATGCGGTGATGAGCGCGAAGGACGCCGCCGACGATCCTGCGATCTGGCGCAGCCCGCGCGACCCGGCGAAGAGCCTGATCGTCGCCACCGACAAGCAGGAGGGGCTCAACGTCTACGGCCTCGACGGCAAGCTGCGCTCCAACTTGCCGGCGGGCCGAGTCAACAATGTCGACCTGCGCGCCGATGTGCCCATTTCGGGCAGGCGCGGGGTTTTGGTCGGGGCGAGCGACCGGTCGACCTTGGGCGATGGCCGGATTGCGTTGTTCGCGCTCGATACCCACGCCGCGACGCTAACCGCGCTGGCGCGCATCCCCATCACGGAAATGCGCGAGCCCTATGGCTTCTGCCTCTACCGCGCCAAAGGACAGGTCTATGCGTTCGTCGTCGGCAAGGACGGCTCGATCCTGCAGGTGCGGCTCGACCTGTCCGGCGCGCAGCCGACGGGGACGATCGTCCGCCGGATGAAGCTCGGCACGCAGTCCGAAGGCTGTGTCGTCGACGATCGCACCGGCGCACTCTATGTCGCCGAGGAGGATGTCGGGCTGTGGCGCTTCGACGCGTCGCCGGGCGGGGCGATCGAGGGCGTCAAGATCGCGGCGGACGACAGCACGCGCCTGGTCGCCGACGCCGAGGGGTTGGCGATCGCCGCCGAGGGCCGGCGCGGCGGCTATCTGGTCGCCTCGAGCCAGGGCGACTCGGCCTATGCCGTCTGGCGCCTGCCAGATTATGCATTCATGGGCCGCTTCCGCATCGCACCCTCGGGCGGAGTCGACGGCACGAGCGACACCGACGGCATCGAGATCGCGACCGCCGGGCTCGGCCCCGGCCTGGCGGGCGGCCTGATGGTCGCGCAGGACGGCAACAACGCCCCGGAGGCGCAGAACTTCAAGCTGGTTCGCTGGGCCGACGTGAAGAAGGCGCTCGGGCTATAATTTAGACGCCGTCAGCGCTCGGACAAATCGACGCGGGCGAGGCGCGGGCTGAGCAGGTGCACGACGGTGATCGCGATCAAATAGACGCAGCCGGCGACCGCGAAGATCAGCGTATAGCTGTGCGTTTCCTGCAGCACATAGCCGGTGAACTGCGACATGAAGATGCCGCCGATCGCACCGAGCGTCCCGCCGATGCCGACCACCGAACCCACCGCGGCGCGCGGGAACATGTCGGACGGGATCGTGTAGAGGTTGGCGGAAAAAGCTTGGTGCGCCGCGGTGGCGAGACCGACGATCGCGACCGCCAGCCAGACGCTCGCGGCGTATTGCGCGAAGAAGATCGGCATGACGAGGAAGGCGCAGACCAGCATCGTCAGTTTGCGTGCCTTGTTGGCGCTGTAGCCGCGCTTCATCAGCGTCGATGACGACCAGCCGCCGGCGATGCTCCCGACATCTGAGATCAGGTAGATGGCGACGAGCGGCGGCCCGAAGGTCTTGAGGTCTAGGTTGTAGGTCTTTGCGAGGAAATCGGGCGTCCAGAACAGGAACAGCCACCAGATCGGATCGATCAGGAACTTGCCCAGCGCAAACGCCCAAGTCTCACGATAACCGAGCAGCTTCAGCCATCCGATCTTTTGGCCCGAGTCTGCCGGATCGCTTTCGATATAGGCCAGTTCAGTCGCCGACAGCCTTTTTTCTTCGCGCGGACGGCGATAGATCCAAATCCACGCCACGAGCCAGACCAGACTTACGACCCCGGTGACGATGAACGCCATACGCCAGCCATAAGCGAGCGTGATCGCGGGAACGATGAGCGGCGTGATGATGGCGCCGACATTCGATCCGGCGTTGAACAGGCCAGTGGCGTAGGCGCGTTCCTTCGCCGGGAACCACTCGCTGACCGCCTTGATACCGGCGGGGAAATTGCCCGATTCGCCGATGCCCAACACGAACCGCGCGGCCGAAAACTGGAACGCGTTGCCGACGAAGCCGCACAGCGTATGCCCAATTGTCCAGATGACGAAGGCTATCGAAAAGCCGATCCTGGCGCCGATCGCGTCCACGATCTTGCCGAAGCTGAGATAGCCGATCGCATAGGCGATCTGGAACCAGGTGACGACGTCGGCATAAGTCGTCTCGTTCCAGCCGAGCTCGGCCGAGATGGTTGGCTTGAGCACGCCGATCATCTGGCGATCGACATAGTTGATCGCCGTCGCCGCGAAGAGCAACCCGACGATCACCCAGCGATAGCGTCCGATACGCGTGTTGCCCTGTCCGGCGTCCGGCATCGCGGTCGTCGCCATTGTCTCTCTCCCTATCGGCCTCTCAGCGGGCCTCAATCGTGCAGTCTATCGTTATCCGACCGTCGAACGTCGCCTCGACATGGTCACCCACCGCAACGTGATGGACGCCCGTCACGGCGCCCGTCGAAATCCACTGGCCCGGCTTGAGCGCGATACCGCGCGCCGCCATCAGTTCGAACAGGAAACGAGCCGCGCCAAACGGCCCATCAAGCATCGTCGCCGTCGTCGCGGCGCCCACACGACCGCCGTTGATCGCAAGGTACACTGGCCAGCTGTCGAAATCCACATCGCGCCAATTCGCGATGCCGTTGCCGACGACCAGGCCATTATTGTTACCGAAATCCGAAATTGTGACGCCCGGGCCATTCTCGTTGATGCCCGGAAACGGCGAACTCGCGATCTCGATGCCGATATGGACGGCGTCGATCAGGGCGCGCGCCTCATCGATCGTGTAATTGGCTTTTGCCGGATCAGGGGTCACGCCGATCCGCAACAGGAACTCAGATTCGGCCGCAGCAAATCCATCGGCGAATACCGGCATCGCGATCGGCGAGCCGTCCGCCAGCACCACCTGATCGGCGAAAATCGGCCCCGTGAGCCGCTCAGTGCCATCGATCGGCGGATTGATCCTGCCGACTTTCCACCCCGCGACCTCTGCATCCGCGAATTCGATCGCTGCATCCTGTACGGCATAGGCGTCGTCGAGCGCGGCGGGCATGTCGCCGGGATAGTCGGGCAACGCATGCCCGGCGCGGCGGGCATCGACGAACGATCGGGCGATCCGAATGATATTGTCGGCATCACTGTCTGGCTTCACCGCCAAGCCCCTCCGGTCGCCTTCATTGGCGTTTCCGCTGGCGTATGGGAAACCGGTGTCATTATCAACCCCATCGCGTTTCATGCCATCGTTCCGAGCAGCGCGTTGTCACGAAGCGCGGCGGTCGATGCGTTACCGAACGCCTCCACGAACGCGGCATCGCTCGCCATATCGCCGGGGATGCCAAGGCCTTCGGCCGCCAGGCGCCATGCGACTGCCGCCGGGTCAGGGTTTGACGCTATAGCGGCGAGCCGGCCGGCGAGCGGGTCGGTGATCGGCACGTTGTCGCGAACGCGACGCATCAGGAATGCCACCCAGCTCCCGAGCGCCCGGATCACATGATGCGGGATCCGCCCCAGGCGCCGGTTGGCGATCAGCGTATCGCCGAGCCGGTACGGCAGCTTCTGCGAGCCGTCCTGCGCGATCTGATCGAGCCGATGCGCGATCTCCGGATTGGCGAAGCGTCGCAGCACGTCGTCGGCATAGGAGTGCAGGTCGAGACCGGGAACGGGCGGCAAGGTCGGGATGATGTCCTGCCGGATCATCGCATCCACAAAGCTCGCGAGTTCCGTATCACGCATCGCGCCGGCGACGGTCGCGTGGCCGCGCAGCAATCCGGCATAGGCAAGCGTCGAATGGGCGCCGTTGAGGATGCGCAGCTTCGCGCGCTCATAGCCGCCGACATCGGTGGTGATCGTCGCGCCGACCGCGGCGAGGTCCGGCCCGACAGCGCCGACATCCTCGATCACCCATTGCGTGAAACGTTCGCGCTGCACGGCCGCACGATCCTCGACGCCGAGCGCGTCGGCGACATCGGCGAAAAGTTGCTCGTCCGATGCCGGCGTGATTGAATCGACCATCGTGGCAGGCACGCACAGTGTGTCGTCGATCCAGCGCGCCAGCATCGGGTCGACGTGGCGCGCAAAGACGGCAATCGCGGCGCGTATCTTCGCGCCGTTGCTCGCGAGATTGTCGCACGGCATCACGACGAACGGCTCGCGGCCCTCCGCCCATCGCGCGGCAAGGCCCGCGACGATCCAGCCGACCACGCTCACCGGGACTGCTTGCTGGGCGAGATCATGAACGATGTCCGGATGCGTGAAATCAAGGCTGCCATCAGCCGCCAAACAGTAGCCCTTTTCGGTGACGGTAGTGGTCACCAGCCGCGTATCGGGCGCGGCCAACAGCGCGCTCGTGGCGCTGGCGTCTTCCGGCCCCAGAAAGCGATTGTGCGCGCCAATCACCCGCATCGACGGATCGGTGTCGCGAATGACGAGCGCGTAGAGCCCGTCTTGCGCCGCGAGCGCATCGACCGCGGCCCTTGTGCGAAGCGACACGGCGGCGATGCCCCAGCGCGGATCGTGGTCGAGCAGCCGGTCGATATAGTCCGCCTGGTGCGCGCGGTGGAATGCGCTGGCCCCAAAATGCACGATCCCGGTCGTGACCGGCCCGCGGACGCGGGGCGCCTCGATGATCGCGGGCAGTGAGCCCAAAGTTGCCCTGGACAGCCGCGTCACAACGTCACGCCGCGCTTCCAGATCGCGATCTCGCGCTCGCCATTGCGTTCAGCCGCGGTCTCGGCGCCGGATGCGATCGCCATGACGCGGTCGAGCAGCGCCGTCTCCGCCGCGGCGAAGCCGGTTTCGAGGACGCTCCCCGCGTCGAAATCGATCCAGCCCGGCTTGCGCATAGCAAGGTCGCTGTTCGAGGCGATCTTCACCGTCGGCACCGGGAATCCGAGCGGCGTCCCCCGCCCTGTGGTGAAGAGGATCGCCGTCGCACCGGCCGCCGCGAGGGCGGTCGACGACACGGCGTCGTTGCCGGGCGCTTCGAGCAAGGTAAGCCCTTGGTGAACAATGCGATTACCGTAACGAATCACGTCGGTGACGGCCGCCTGCCCGGCCTTTTGGATCGCGCCGAGCGACTTTTCCTCGAGCGTCGTGATGCCGCCCGCGATGTTCCCGGGGGACGGATTCTCGGAGACCGGCTCGCCATGATCGAGGAAGTATTTTTTGAAGCCGTTTACGACCTTTACGATCTTGTTGAATGTCGGTGCGTCTTCGGCCCGGTTCATCAGCATCTGTTCGGCGCCGAACAGTTCCGGGATTTCGGTCAGCACGACACGGCCGCCGGCGCCGGCGACGCGATCGCTGATCCGCCCGACCAGCGGATTGGCGGTCAGCCCCGACAGCCCGTCCGACCCGCCGCACTTAACGCCCATCACGAGATCGGCGAGGCTCGCCGATGACCGCTCGCACGCGGCGGCGACGGCGAGCTCCTCGACCAGCGCGATGCCTTCGGCGACTTCGTCGCCGGCGAGTTGCGTGGCCAGCGTTCGGATCGCCGGGCGGCGCGATGCCGGGATAGTCTCGACCAGTTTGGCGATCTGGTTGTTTTCGCACCCCAATCCGACGACCAGTACGCCGCCGGCGTTGGGGTGACAGGCGAGCGACGCCAGGATAGCGCGCGTTGCGACGAGATCCTCGCCGAGTTGCGAGCAGCCGAACGGATGGGTGAAGGCGTGGACGCCATCGACCTGCGCCACCACCCTGGCCGCTGCGCCCGCGGCGATCCGCTCCGCCGTCCGTGCGACACAGCCGACGGTTGGCAGGATCCAGATTTCGTTGCGGGTGCCGACTCGTCCGTCGGTGCGGCGGTATCCCATGAAGCTCGCGTCGCTAAACGTCAGGTCGGCGGGTTCCGCGCGATCATAGGCATAGTCGTGCGCGCCGGTCAGCGCGGTCGCGAGGTTGTCCGAATGAACATGCGCGCCGGCGGTAATCTGCCGGGTCGCCTTGCCGATCGGATGGCCGTATTTGACCACCGTCTCACCGGTCGCGATCGCCTCGAGCGCCACCTTGTGCCCACGTGCGACATCCTCCGCGAGCACGATCGCGATGCCGTCCGTTTGCACCGTGCCCCCCGCCCGACCGTCGGAAAGCAAAGTCGCTACATTGTCGCGGCTATCGATCCGTATCGCGCTGACCACCATTTCCTGCCTTCGTGGTAACCGGTAGCATAAGTGCACCGCGCCGCGGTGTCACGCAAGGCTAGCCCGTCGCGCCACGTCCCGCTATGCCTATCGTTATGGAGAAAACCGGCCAGCCGACGATCAACGACGTGGCGCGCATCGCGGGCGTGTCGAAGAAGACCGTCAGCCGCGTGATCAATCGCTCGCCGCTGCTCAACGAGGACACGCGCAAGCGGGTCGAGGACGTGATCGGCCAGCTCGGCTACATCCCCAATCCCCAGGCGCGCGCGCTCGCGTTGCGGCGCAACTTCCTGATCGGCCTGGTCCACGGTAATCCCAACGCCCAAACCGTGATGAACGTCCAGCAAGGCATGCTCGAGGCGATCCAGGACACCGAGTTCGAAATGGTCGTGCGCCCGGTCGATCGCGGATCGCCGACGATGCTGGTGGATCTGCGCCACTTCCTCGAACGCCAGCGGCTGTTCGGCGTGCTGCTGATGCCGCCGATCAGCGAGAACGATTCGGTCGCCAAATTGTGCGATGCGATCGGCTGCCGCTATGTCCGGATGGGCTCGGCGATGCTCGACCGGCCCGAGAATATGGTCGCGTCGAACGACCGCGAGGCGGTGCGCACCGCGACCGAATATCTGATCGAGCAAGGGCATCGCCGGATCGGGCTGATCGCCGGGCCGCACGGCTTCCGTTCGGCGCAGGAACGCCGGCTGGGATTCGAGGAGGCGATGCGCAATGCCGGCATTCCGCTGCCCCGCAGCATGATCGCAGAGGGAAGCTACCGGTTCGAATCGGGCATGGTCGCCGCGGAACGGTTGCTCGATCTGGTGCCGCGGCCCACAGCGATTTTCTCGTCGAACGACGAGATGGCGGCGGGGGTGATCCATGCGGCGCGCCAGCGCGGGCTCGACGTGCCGC
>Ga0307517_10007796_pt1 | contig 15528 bp, 11 predicted proteins | sample 23_EM_MG_FD_194515 | JGI IMG/M metagenome (GOLD analysis project Ga0307517, IMG submission 194515) | Populus trichocarpa ectomycorrhiza microbial communities from riparian zone in the Pacific Northwest, United States - 23_EM | ecosystem: Host-associated > Plants > Roots > Unclassified | place...
CTCTCAAATTAATGTTTATATAAACTTTCAATAATTTTAAAATTTATAAAATTCAAATTAATAATTTTAAAAAAATTAAATTTAAAATGTGATTAATTAAGCTATAGTTAATACTGAAATTGGTCATTTTCGCATGCTTTTTGGTGCATGGAACCAGGCTTTTGTTAATGGGGTTGTCCATTGGATTCTGTGTCGCGAAGTGATCGTAGCAAGAACCAATTTTATGGAAATACTCGTAAAATTGGGCTTATACAATACTCATAAAATTTATAAGCCCATAAAATTGGGCTTATAAAATATTACTAATTTTATAGAAAATTAAACTTATAAAATACTCATAAATTTTTTTTTATAATTCAATAATCAAATTAAATATTATTTTTATTTTTATTTTTATTATAAATTTTATTAGTCAGAATATTTTTTAGACAATTTCCATACATTGTGATTAATAACTTTTGAAACAATCCACATTGTCTCTCTTAGGTCTATAAAAAAAAAATTTAACTACCTCTTTTCTCAAAAAACAAAAAAAAAATGCATCATTTTATTGCATATTATATGCAAGATGAAATATAACGACAATCGTAGATAAAAGGACTTAATTGAAAAACATCTAATATTTCAGGAATCTACATAATAAAACTGATAGTTTGAGGATCAATATCTCCGTTAGTAGATGATTGTAGGACTAATTTAATGTTTGCCTAAAAAATTAAAGTCATCTTTTTCTTGACTGACTTTAAAATCTTCCACAAACATCTACAACAACCGTAAGCACAACACCAGCTGACGTCTAATATCTCACCACGTGTACTTTCCTTACACATGGCCGTTTCCTACTGGCCACCGTATCAAATAAGTTCCCACGTCAACAACCCTCCACTGCCACCTTATATAAAGCCCCTCCACTTTCTCTTTTCTGTTTTCTCGTCAACCAAACAGAAAATCAAAAGGAAAAAAGAAAAAAAATTGATAGCAAAATCAGCTCGTTAGCTCTTTCTCTCTGTCTAGGCAATGCAATTCATCTACTGGTATCTATCTCTCTTTCTCTCTATAGCTTTAGCTCTGGCTTAGTTTAATTTATTTTATTTTATTTTCACAAAATTTCTGTTTGTTTCCTGGGAAAATAAAAACTTGTCTTTAACTTCAATTTCTCTGCAGCCAAACAGATTTATAATTTATTTATTTTGCTTTTGTTAATTTTTGTTGCAGACGGATTGCTTCCTTGCTTGCTTGATTGACTGATTATTATAAACACGTGATCAGAATGAGGTTATTAAGATTATGGTTATTACTCTTAATTATGATCGTGTTGAATTCAATTCCGTCGGAATCAGCTGTTTCGAGTATAGATCTTGGTTCAGATTGGCTAAAAGTAGCAGTAGTAAACCTTAAGCCAGGGCAAACCCCGATTTCGATAGCGATTAACGAAATGTCTAAGAGAAAAACCCCGGCTTTAGTTGCATTCCAATCTGGAACTAGGCTTTTAGGTGAAGAAGCTGCGGGGATTACTGCACGGTATCCGGATAAAGTGTATTCGCATTTGCGTGATATGTTAGGGAAAACTTATGATCAAGTTAAGGAGTTTTTGGATGCAATGTATTTGCCGTTTGATGTTGTGGAGGATTCTAGAGGGGCAGTTGCGTTTCGGATTGAGGATGAGAGTGGGAATGTGGGTTTGTATTCAGTTGAGGAGTTGTTGGGTATGATTTTAGGGTTTGCTGGGGATTTGGCAGAGTTTCATTCGAAGGTTGTGGTTAAGGATACGGTTGTTAGTGTGCCTGCATATTTTGGGCAGGCAGAGAGGAGAGCATTGGTTCAGGCAGCACAGTTGGCTGGGATTAATGTGCTTGCTTTGATTAATGAGCATTCTGGTGCTGCTTTGCAGTATGGTATTGATAAGGATTTTTCTAATGGATCGCGGTACGTTGTGTTTTATGATATGGGTGCGAGTAGTACTTATGCTGCGCTTGTGTATTTCTCGGCTTATAATGCTAAGGAGTTTGGGAAGACTGTGTCTGTCAATCAGTTTCAGGTAAATTTAATTTAATTGGTATTCGGTGATTATTTAGAATGTTATGTTTGTTATATGGTGGCCGTTCTGATGTTACTCCAAAAAAAAAAGTTCTGATGTTCATTTTGTGTGTTTTAGGATGTTTTGCTTTCCATAAATTATGGGATGTACTGCATGTTAGCTCATTATTTTGTCATAGGTTTCTCTGTCTAGAAAATGGTTTGGTTCAATATATGGTATTATGTGCAAAGGAAGAGGAAAAAAAAGAAGAAGGATACAAAGTGGGTATGGATATTAAAATAGAGGGAACTGCAAAGTGGATACTGAAAAGAAATATATTACTGAAATGCTGCGCTGTGGTCATTCTTCGTAGTTTAAGATTGTGGTTGCTCATTCTAATCTGAATCATGATGTGTGTTGGATGCTCATCACTGCTATTTTATAGTAGCCTGAATATTTTTCATTTCCATCCTTGTTCTATATAGTTTGTTGTGCTTCTTATGGATGCCTTGTTCAGTACTCCTAGCAATCTTGTTACTTTTTGATATATTTCCAGGTTAAGGATGTCAGATGGGACCCAGAACTTGGAGGTCGGAGTATGGAATCAAGGTTGGTGGAGTTCTTTGCTGATGAGTTTAATAAACAAGTTGGGAGTGGCATTGATGTGAGGAAGTCTCCAAAGGCAATGGCTAAATTGAAGAAACAGGTGAAACGTACGAAAGAAATCTTGAGTGCAAACACTATGGCTCCTATATCAGTTGAATCCCTCTATGATGATCGGGACTTCAGGTCGGTGGATTCTTAAGTATTCCTTACTTTTTATTCATGGCAAGGTTTTATGTATGTACAATTTTTGTCTACTGCCATGCTGCACTTCCTCTTTGCCCCCTGAGCAAATGACCCTGTGCATATTTATGGGAATTTATCTTTAACTTCTTATACTATGAACTTACTCCTCTTTATTAGTGATGAAATTATTTTAATTGACTGTGATGTTATTAAGATATGAATGCATACTGGTGGTTAGGTACTTTATTGTGCTTGATGTGGCACCTCTGTGGATTTCCTTGCCCAAAATCACTCAAATCATTATCTTTAATTTTCTTCCAGGAGCTCCATAACACGTGAGAAGTTTGAAGAGCTCTGTGGAGACCTGTGGGACAGATCTCTTGTACCCATCAAGGAAGTTTTGAAGCATTCAGGTCTGAAGGTGGATGAGATATATGCAGTAGAGCTTATAGGAGGTGCTACCAGAGTGCCTAAGTTGCAGGTTGGTGCTATCTTCTTCAATTTTGAATAAGCCCATGAACACTGATAATGCTGCATAACAATAGTTAGAATAAACTTAATGTATAGGTGTTTAAAGCAAAGTATCTTTTTCTAGTCCATTGGTTGGTGTAGTGCAATAACAAATACCATCATTGTGCGTTGCCTCCATTATTGATCAGTTTTGGCCATCTTAGTCTATTTATAGCCATTTTGACAGTTTTGTCCCCAAATGAAGTTTCAGCTGTTAATCAAGCCCCCTTGTGTCAGCTGCAAATATATCATTTTTGTTGGTCCAACTTCCAACCTTTGTTCTTTCTGTTTTTATTTGCTTAGATCTCAGAGATCTAATATCTAGGATAATAATCATCCCTTTATATTTTAAAACCTGAATTGTAGGAGAATGGTTGTGTAAATAGAGTCCATGTACTGTTACAGCCTTAAAAGTAGGGGATGGGAGTAGTTTTGTTTTTAGGCCTTTTAGATGTTAAGATCTGAAGTAGCTCTTAAGTATCTGTTCGGCATTTTCTCCCTATGCCATGGACTTACCTGTGTTTCAAATTGCATGTCCCTTCAATCCTTGAGTTTCTTTATTTTCATATCTGATTTTCATTTAGGATGCAAATCACAGAAATCTGCTTTGGCACATAACAGGCTAAGCTCCAGGAATTTCTTGGAAAGAATGAACTGGACAAACATTTAGATGCTGATGAAGCTATAGTTCTTGGTTCGTCTCTGCATGCTGCAAATTTGAGTGATGGAATCAAATTGAATCGCAAGCTAGGAATGGTTGATGGTTCATCATATGGATTGGTGGTTGAATTAGACGGGTCTGATCTGCAGAAAGATGAGAGCACCAGGCAGTTACTTGTGCCAAGGATGAAAAAACTCCCCAGTAAGGTAAATAACATTGTGATATGACTATTGTGTTAGAGATGGATAATCAGAAAAACCATTTTGATGGTCCAAATGCATCAAATTTTGCTTTCCAGTTTTGCTTATTATGTCTCGATTGATTTTTAACAGATGTTCAGATCCATCATCCATAAGAAAGACTTTGAAGTTTCACTGGCATACGAGTCTGATCTTTTACCACCTAGTGTTACCTCTCCTATATTTGCGCAGTATGCTGTATCTGGCCTGACAGATGCAAGCGAGAAGTAAGGATAGCTATTCTCTGAATCATATGTAGATGTATATAATGCTTCAATGCTAGTAAGTTTTCAAGTAATTTCTTCACGCAAACTTCTAACATCACATTTATCTTCTGTGTCTTCCTTGTGTTGTCTAGGTATTCATCTCGGAATTTGTCCTCCCCCATCAAGGCAAATCTGCATTTTTCTCTTAGTAAAAGTGGAATTCTTTCATTGGATCGTGCAGATGCTGTTATTGAAATATCAGAATGGGTGGAAGTTCCTAAAAAGAACCTGACTGTAGAAAATACAACGACCACCTCTCCAAATATAACACTTGAATCTGACACTAAGAACACTACTGAAGAAAGTGATGTAAATTTGAATTCTGATGGTGTGACTGACAACTCATCCAACAATAATGTTGAAGGACCAAGCACTACTGAGCCTGTTACAGAGAAGAAGCTAAAAAAACGGACTTTTAGGGTTCCCCTGAAGGTGCAAACAAGCTAGCATTATTAAAAGTCTCTATTGCATGGTAGAAAGTTTTCCGATAGAGTGTTTTACACCTTTCTTGTTGCTGATTTCTGTTGTTTATATTTCTAGATTGTCGAGAAGACAGTGGGACCTGGAATGCCTCCGTCCAAAGAATATCTAGCTGAAGCTAAAAGAAAATTAGAAGAATTGAACAAAAAGGACGCCGAGCGAAGAAGAACTGCTGAGTTGAAAAATAACTTGGAAGGATATATATATTCTACTAAAGAAAAGGTTTGAAGTCTTCAATCAATTCTACTTTTTTACAGAAATAAAGATCAGACATTTCCATTTCTTTTGATGACCATCTTTTGGAATCTTAAACATGATGTAGGTGTTTCTTCCAAATTTATATTCATCCTCTATGCTTGAGTGATATGGTTAAGATGGCTCTGGAACCACTACTTGATTTGATTGCTATTAGAAATTTTCTTCTATTGATCATTTTGTTATTGAATATGAATAGTCAGCATTCCATTTCCTTTAATTTATTGTTGATATCCTTACTCATGGTGCCAGCTTGAGACATCTGAGGAGTTTGAGAAAATTTCTACCGCTGATGAACGGAAATCCTTCATTGAAAAGCTTGATGAGGTGAGTCTTTTTCCTGGTTTTTCTTTAGTGTTTTTAGGAACTTGAAAGGGTTTGTCATTTTAACTTCTCTACTTCAATTTGTGATGTGGGAGCATGTTGTACTTTTTTAGGTTCAAGAATGGCTATATACAGATGGTGAAGATGCCACTGCAAAAGAGTTTGAGGAACGCCTAGATTCACTAAAAGCTATTGGTGACCCAATATTTTTCAGGTACGACAGTTTCTGCTTTTAATTTTGACCTCTGCTATGATGCTAACTGCCGTTATTTATGCAAGTATTGAGCTTGGCTATTTGAATGAGTTATTCCTAACTTATGAATGTTTTGATATAGGTATAAAGAACTGTCAGCAAGACCAAAATCTATAGAGTTAGCTCGAAAGTATCCTGGTGAGCTGCAACAGGTACTTCAGATAACGCAGTTCAAACACCTTTTTATAAGATAGGTTTTTCTTTTCTGGGGCTTGGATATGTTATCATTCAGTATTGCCATTACCACCATGAAGCTGACAGAAAAACTAGGCTGGAAAAATAGATTAACATACAAATAATCAACTAATTTCTTTTGCTGGAAATACTCCTCTGTCATGTGGTATTTAACTATTTTTCCTCCTTTTTCATTTGTTTTTCCCATAATCTCTGTCACTTTGAAAACTTAATGCAGGATCCATTGTACTTCAAAAAACTTTGCGTGCCATATATTCTCTCTTTTCTATGTAAATTGTTGTATTGGTTTCTTGAATTGAAAACTACAAAAACTTGGGACAGAGGAAACAGCGTCTTGATATTTAGTTTCCCTCTATTTGCTTGGACAAAAGTGAAATACTGAAACAGGAAAAACTAACGAAACTGGAGCTTTGATAGACTGCAGCTCTTCAGCAATTGACTTAATTATCATGTTTTCTATATGGCTTATTTGAAGACATCATAATTAATCACGTTGACCTTTCTTTTTTCACTGCCTGCAGATTGTAAAGGGCTGGGAGACGAAGAAACCTTGGCTTCCAAAGGACAGAGTAGATGAGGTGTTTTTTCACATCTACTCTTACTTGGTCTCTTCATGAGATTTTCTTGGATCTGCTTAAGATTGGAACAGTGTTCAGCAATGCTTACATCTGGATATTGTGTTTGTGTGGTTTTGCAGGTGGTGGGTGATGCCGACAAGTTAAAGAGTTGGCTGGATAAAAAGGAGGCAGAACAGAAGAAGTAAGTTTTCACTGCTCTGGTTTTTAGCATGTCTTCCTTTTTCATTAAATTTTTTATCGTCATGTTTGTATATATATTGTTTTAGATTTAGACATGTAATTCTCTATTGCTGCTTGCAAAATCTTAGTTCAAGTTATAGGAAGCACTGATGCACACATTCTTTAGCATTGTTGAATCTTGTGCTTATCTCTCTCCAAGGCAACCAGTTTCTTTTGTTCTATTGAATTTGAAAGAAAAGGTATTCCTAATATGCTTGCAAGTCATGTGGCATGATATAGCATTCTAGACAAGTTCTCCTCCTCCTTTTTACTCAAATTGTAGGAATAATACTTCTGCTTATAAGATGGAGATCTTTATTATTTTCTTGTTCTTGGGCTTGTGCAAAATCAAGTGACTTTCCTTCTCATATCTGAACAGGGCCTCTGGCTTCAGCACACCAGTATTCACATCTGAAGAAGTATATTTGAAGGTGTTTAGTCTGCAAGAAAAGGTATCACTGCAAGTCTTTGCGACTCCTTCATTAAGAAATAAAAATTAGATACTGCTGCAAGTCTTCCTTGCCTGTACCATTTCAATTGATATTTGATTGGTGTTTTACATAGGTTGCCAGTGTTAACAGAATTCCCAAGCCAAAGCCTAAGAAGAATGAATCTGAAACCAGCAGCGATAAAACAAGCAGCGCTGATTCAACTTCTGGCGAGACTCCTGAAAAGGAGAAACAAACAACAGATTCAAATGGTTCCGCTGATGAAAAAATCAACCCAGATGGATCAACTGTTGAAGACGTCAACCCAGAACCCGAAGCTCGTGATGAGTTATGATTAATCTGGAATGACCTGTAGGAACGGTGTTGGCCTTCTGAGTTTAAAGTATGGAGGCCGTATACGAAAAGATAGGGGGAGACACAACACTGCAATTTTAATTGACGGGCGCCTATTTTCCCAGGAGGCTGCTGCCTATTCATCATCCCTCATATATAAAGACGTTCCCCTTTGTGTAGAACTCATGATTATACCCACCCAGATCGAGAGGCATTTTCCAGGATGATGCTAGTTTGCCTCGGAGAGATTTTTGATCGATCATCTTTACTTGTTTACAAAACAATCGATAGCTATTTACGTTTCTTTCGAGGAAGAGTATTTTCCATTTTCATTATGAAATATAGTTTCTGTTTCCACGTATGATTTTGATTCTGTTTCTTAATCTTGCCATAATACTCGACAAAAAATTTGGCTTGCGAGGGAAACCTTAAAACGGAGACACAGGAACTTGTCTCAAACGGATTAGTGTTGAAAGCCATGAAACAAAGGTTTGTATCAGTTGGTGAACAGGGAAGCCAACATGTGTTCGACCAAAATATAAGAATACCCCAGTTAGGTAGATAGGGTCAAATCGAAGATGCAATCAAAGCTTTCACTCGATGGAAGAGCTAAAAAATGGTAGGGTCAATGATGCAAGCAAATGCCTCGCAGAAATTTGGTTTCTTGAAACATCATGCAATCAAATTATATGCAAGCAACTTGTATATTAATGTTATATATAAATGATTTATTCAAATTTATTTTTATATAATAATTTATTTTTTCATTTTCTTAATATTAATTTAATATTTTCATAGATTTTTTACTGGTACACATGCAACACTTGTTAAGAAAAAACAAATGTTTGGAACAGCAGCAAAGAAAAACTTATATATTACATTCATGATCGACAATTTGCAATGGCGGGTCTTGAAGAAAAATTTGTATGCATCCTAATTTACATTGCAGCAAGCATCAAGATCCTGAATTTTCAGAACTGTTGAGATTCTATTCCAAATGTTTGCAGGAGTACAATGATACATGTAATTTTATTCCAGCTATATTAATGGCATTTTATACTGATAAGAGATCGTACGTATACATCTATGTATGGATATTGTCAACTATATCAGGCTCTTCACATTATTGAAGTTTCCTACAGCTTCTCGGACCATCAAATTCTGTGTGTGCTATCTTCCTGGCAGAAAAGAAATGCATGCTTGAACTCAATTAGGCGAGTCCAGCAAAGGTTTCTAGCAGAATCAACTGTGTCAATAACCATTCAAATGTGACTTCTGCCATTTCCAAGCAATCTGTAAACTCTTCTGAAGGTCAGTATATTGAGCTGTCCAGCTTAGCTCTTGTTTTATTTTGGAAGGATCACTGAAGACCTCAGCATAGTCTCCTGGCCGGCGATCAAGGTATTCAACCTTTATGTCCACGCCTGTTGCCTTCTTACACGCATCAACAAACTCCTTCACTGATCTGCCTGTGATTGAAAGGAATCAAACAATCTTCAGGGTCAAGAAATGCAAGAGAAACTGACACTCGAAACAGAAAAAACTAAAGGATATAGAAAAAACCTTTTCCAGTTCCAACATTGTAAATGCCAACTTTCCGAGGTTTTGCGTGGGCAAGAGCTTTCACATGGGCATCAACTAGGTCAGTGACATCGATATAGTCGCGTACACATGTGCCATCAGCTGTTTTATAGTCTGTCCCTTTAACCTAAAGCCATTGACAGGAGCAGAAGAGCTTCACTTCTTTGATGTGTGTTTGACAATATTATAATAAATATCATGGGGACATAGCCACAGCACTGAATTTTCATTTTCTTTCTTAAGTTACCTTGAGTCCAGGTGTTATCCCTCGAGCTGCATCAAAACAAGCACCAGAGATTCGGCCATGCTCACGAAGCTCAGGTCGTGGAGCTTCCCCTAATCTTCCTTCCGGGTCAGACCCAATAACATTGAAGTATCTGTAAACATAGGCATTATTTTGATCAGAATGCTGGATGCTGGATAAAAATGTCTGATTAATATTGTCGGAGTCCTTGAAAGGACATTGAAGATTAAGCAAAGAGAAACAATTGAAATCAGAGCACCACTCACCTTAGGATCATGACAGCCATGTCAGTGGTGTTGGAGAAGTCAATTATGATATCTTCTGCCATTTTCTTGGCTTTTCCATAGGGGTTGATTGGAAGCTGAAATCATACACCAGTGTAAATGAGTGAAGCATGAAGAAAAATGAGTTATGGAGTCGTTTTGGCCTTGATTCAGAATAATCTTTCAACAGAAGAATTCTGAAAATCCTCTGTAAGTAGAACAGACATGCCAGAGTCACTATCGGTCTACACCTCAAGCAGCTATTCTATATCTACTTTGTTATTGTTAAGTTAAAGAAGGCATTATGAACAAGAAAGCTGAGAAGAAGAGGTTTCTGGCATTTCATATGGGGATTGAGCTCCAGCATTTGCATATTGGAGTGGAAAAACTTCATAGTCTAAAACAAAGAATAAAACAGAAACTTACCTGAGGAGTTTCTTCTCTAATCGGCATCTTAATAGGTTCTCCGTACGTTGCACAAGTGCTCGAATAGATTAATGTCTTCACATTATGTGCAGCCATTGCTTCCAAGACAACCAAGGTATTTGATGTGATATTGTGATAATATCTGCACAGCATGGTGGATTTTAATGTACTTCTATGGAAAAAGAATTTTAAGATGGTAGCCGGAGGAAAACATTCTAGGTATACCTAAGGGGCTCTATTGTACTTTCACCAACATATGCAACAGCAGCAAAATGCATCACAGCATCAAATGCATTTTCGGCAAAGATTTTGTTTACAGCTTTTGCATCTCCTAGGTCAGCATATATGAACTGCAATCTCCCAGGCTCTGGAAATAGCTCTTGAAGAACTTTAACCGCACCGAGATTCCCTCGAGAGAGATTGTCCTGTCAGAGGAGGCATAGAGGTTATAAATCCATGCAGCAAAATCACATGGTTAACTTCAATATCAGAACTCATATGGTTAGACAGAAAAGTGTTTCAAGTTTCCTGAATAAAGCATACCACTATAGTTACTCGGTATGAATCCTTCAAGAGTCGAAGTGCAGCGTGAGAACCTATGTAACCAGCACCTCCAGTCACCAACACATGCGTTACGCCTAGCTCATGTTGGGAGAACTGGATATGATAAGGAAAGACAATGTATCACACAACAGGAAAATGAGTTCTTAAAGACTCTGATGAAGGATTGACCAACACAGGTTCCCTTTTTCTTTGTCATAGATAGTAATAAACTTTAACCGCGTAGATAACAAAGTTTGAGATTTGCTACAGATGACAAAATGCACATGAATAACAGGCATAGATTGTAAGCACAAAGCTTTATAATCAAGATAGTAACATACCATGTCGGGGCTGGTATAACTAGGTGAGTACACTTGCTTGAGCATGACAATGCATACTGCAATGAAGAATGCAACTGCAATAACTTTTCCAGCAGAATTGCTCTTTCTTCTTGAATCCAGGAAATCCATACCTAATGGCTCAAACATAAAATCCACAAATATATTAAGCAGAAACAACCAATCAAAGTTCCAATATTAGATATGATCAAAGAATTATCCCAGTTAACTCATCCTAAAGGTGCCATCAAACTCTACTGATCAGTGAGATTTAAGAATATGAAGTCAGAGCCAAGGATGAAGGGTTGTGGAAAAGGCCATTACCAGAGCCCTTGTGCACCATCAGAAATCGAAAAGCTCACCGGCTTAACTAATCAAGATTAGTAACTCTTAATCTTCTGATTTTAAAGCATAAGAAAAAACATATGGGATAGTGGTAAGTCTTATGGCAACTAAATCCATCCTCCCAGAGTCTCAGAAAAACATGAAATCTGATTAGTCAATTATATGAAGGAGGTGAAGAAGCAAATTCTCTTATGCTGTGTAATCTCTTGGACCATTTTTCCTGATACGCAACAATAGTCCAATATCTCCAGAATTCTTGTTTGAAAACTAACATCTACATTTTTTTTTATCTTTAAAAGCATAAATCCTGTGCCTCGACCACTAAAATGAAAGATGCTAACAAAAATACAGAAAGAAAAGAAAACTTTTGATCACGATGATGAACATACAAATGAAAAATCAGTCAATACCGCAATCATCAATATGAAAAAGAAGCTACCTTCAAAATTTCAATGATTGATGATAATCAGCCAAAATCACACCTCCAGAATCACACTTCAGCTGAAAAAGTACCCAATTCAACTCAAAGCTTTCATGAACTGAACATATATTTCAGGGTCTATATATCTAAGATTATGATCATCATACAATCCTCCCCTCCTCCTTAAAAGAATAAATCAATATAAAGTAAACCAAAAGATGTGTTCCCTTCTTTGGATATCCCATTTAAAACAGGCATTTTAGAGTCTAGGCCGAGTATCTTTCCTAAGATAGGAATCTTGAACGATGCAAGGATTTACAGGAGAACATAGAAATTGACTTTAAAAGGACACAAAAACAAGACAACCTAAGAATAGACATCAAAAATAGAACAAACACAAGATTTCCAATTCGTTATATCCTAAGAAAGCTAAATATTTAAAGAGAGAATAAAAAAATCCCACCAACAAATTTCAGCTAAAACGTTAATTCCAATACTAGTCTGCCAAACAGAATCAAAATCAGATTTTTCATTCAGAAATTAAAAAACCAATCACTTGTACAGGAACCCACCTAAAATCCAACCAGAAAACCAACAAGACTTTGCAGTTCCGATTAAAAAAAACAGAGAGAGAGAGAGGGAGAGGGATGTGGCCAATAGGTTGAAAAGGAAAGGAAAATAGAATCAGAACATAGAAATTGGCTTTAAAAGAGTATAGAACTAACCAAAGAATTAGACAACCTCTTCAGTGATTTTAAGAGAACATGGAACCAGCCAAAGAATTAGACAACCTCTTCAATGATCTTAAGAGAACACCATAGACACCATACAAAGTGTCAAGGATTGACAGGGTGATTCTGAAGACAAGTGGCAGAAATATTATAGGAACATTTAAAGTCAAATCATGAGGTTTTAAAATGAAGGACGTTGAGTTTTCTAAATGGAAATGAATAAAGAATGGAAAGGTGGTGAGGATGTGAAGGGAAAAAGGTTAAAGATTCTGAGAGTAGTCGAGGAAGGGAGGATGAAACTGCCATAGATGTGAGAAGAGATGACTTGGACCAAGTCAAGTGGCCTTTGTTGATATTTTATATGCTTTGAATTGAGAGGGAAAACTAGACAATGATTGATGTGCCTTTGCTCAAATCAATTTTTGTCCACCTTGAGATTATTTTCTTTTTCCTCTGGAGAAGTTTCTTTTTTAGAAGAAAGTTAACTAATATTAAATTATAAATCAAATCTTTACTACCGTGTTTGTATATGTGATCCATAGTAATGTTTTCAGTATTTTGTTTTGAATATAAATTTAAAAATATCTGATTAATTAATATACATACGTAAGTTATGCTGAAGACTCTATTTTAAAATCTTAATTAAAAAAAATATTATAATTTATAAGTTTATTAACTCTACTTTTTTAAACTATAGCTATAAAATTATCACAATATCAAACACACAATTATATCTTTTATAATTAGTGTATCTTTTATAATTAGTGAGGCTATTGGTACATTGAAGATATTATTATTATCGAACTAAATTAAAAAGAAATTGTGAGAATTTTACTCTTTATAATCTATTTTTGAACCATGAATGAACTTATAAGCAAGGCTTAATTTTTTTTTAAATGCCATTATTTAATTATTATTTTTAATTTGTAGCTATTTAATATATATGTTAATTGAAGTCAAATTTAATTGATTAATAATCCTTTGTTATTCAAAGAGTATTTTGCCAAACTTTTGTAATGGTTTTTCCTTATAAAAAAAAAAAAAGTTTTGTTAGTTCTAATAATAGATTATATGAGTGAAGATCAACTCATAAGCTATATGCCTTGGTGGTTATTCTTTTGACCTTTTCATTTTGATGAAGAAACAAATGCAATAATTTTGATAAATCAATAAACTTGATTAAATAATATTTTTTATATTTTTATATCGTAATGTATTGATATCAAAAATAATTTTTTAAAAAAATATATTATTATAATATATTTTTAAATAAAAAATACTTTAAATTACAACCACTACTATAATTTTAAAAAATAATTTTTTAAACTAGTAATTAACAATATCTATTTAGTAATACTAAAACACTAGGTGACACTAACAGCTTGTTCGGGAGTGTGGTTGCGATTATTTTTTAAAGTGTTTTTTATGCCGAAATGCAATAAAATAATTTTTTTTTATTTTTAAAAAAATCCAAAACATTTTAATTTTAAAAATATGAGTACAATTATATTTCCAAATGCTCACGAAAAAAGCATGCCACCAAAGAAGCCCGTGGATTGTGAATCTCAAACTCGTTTTTAGTTTTTAGTTTTTCTATTAATTTATCTATTCCAGAAAAAAAAGAAAAAATCAAGATTATCAGCCCAGGATTTTACAGCCTTAAAAGGGGCTAGAGAGCCCACCCACCAGAAAGTGCAGAAAAGCAATAACACTTCTAGTTATGAAATAGTCAGCTGACCCGTGATTTCCCGCTGATCAGATACATTTTTTAACATATAAAAATTAAATGTTTTTGTATTATTGTAAAAATTAATAAAATAAAATAAAAATTATATAAATTAATGAATAAAAAAAATTATTAACGCAACACCAGATATAGGACTTGAAGTTAACTTTTGATGAAGTAAAATAATGAAACGATGCTGTGAGTGTGTTTTATTATATTATAATTATTTAATTGAGAAATATAAAGATATTGTTTACGCTAAATTAAATATTTTGTAAAATGTATGAACCGGTAAATTAAGAAAGAGCTGTTAATATCAATCAAAATCTAAAATAAAAAGATAATTATTCTTATAAAAATAAAAAAGTGATGACTATTATATTTAACAACTTTCCTTTTTAATATACACGTTTTTTTATCTTAAAGGTCACCTTTTTTTACTAGGAAGAAATAATTTTTAAAAACACATCCAGTATAAATAAATCACTAAAACAACTTTAAACCCCCTAAAACTCATCTAAAAACACAAATCCAAACCGAAAATAAAATCCCCACTCATTTTTTCAATAATTTCAAAAGGAAAAAACACATAACTATAACTTTTTACATCAAATGAAACTCATTAACACCTAAATCTATTGTTTTCATTGTCAAAATCGGTGTAAACTAAGATTTTTTTCTCTATCGCTAAAATTCGATGATCCTCTCTCCTTTCTTAAACTAGAGATCAAAATATAAAAAAAATAAAGTTTTGAACTAAAATTGAAATTGTAAAACTTAGAAGGACTAAATATTTATAATCTGGAAAGTAAAATGATGAAAGTGAACTTTAAACTTTTCTCACCAATTTAAAAGTCACCACCCATTCTCTTTATTTTTTTTTTACTTTGACCCTCTATTTTCCAATCTTTCCCTGCTCAACAAAGTTACCTAGATTGGCCTTAGATCTGGTCCTATAAAGGTGGAAAAAAATTAGGGAAAAAAAATGATGTTGTTGCAATTCATAGTTTCATGTGTCTTGGTCCGTGGTATATTTTGCATAGTAATTTGGCCACACGAATTAGTGTTTTGTACTAGTTTTGATACCCGTACGATGCCGCGGGTTATTTTTTTTACATAAAAAATATTTAAAAAAATAAAAATTTAAAAATCTTGGGTTTTTCTGTAAAGTTATACCCAAGAATCTTGGGTTTGGCTGCAACGCCTGACCTAAGAGTAATATTTATAATATTAATAATAAAATTAAACTTGCATGACCCAAGTTTAAGTGAGTCTAGCTGTAACACCGGACCCAAAAATACTGGATGTGGGTCTGGCTATAAGGTCGTGTCATAAAAGTGTG
>Ga0307517_10007797_pt1 | contig 15525 bp, 3 predicted proteins | sample 23_EM_MG_FD_194515 | JGI IMG/M metagenome (GOLD analysis project Ga0307517, IMG submission 194515) | Populus trichocarpa ectomycorrhiza microbial communities from riparian zone in the Pacific Northwest, United States - 23_EM | ecosystem: Host-associated > Plants > Roots > Unclassified | place...
TGAGATAATTTATGAAATTATATTTTTTTCAATTTCATTCTCATTCAACTTTTTAATTTGTAAGATTTGTTCCTCATTATTTTAATAAACTTGAAAAAAATAAAACATTAATAAGTTATTTTTCAGCTCATTTTCCATAACATAACCAAACACTGGAAAATGTTTTCCAACTTATTTTCCATTACACTACCAAATATCAGAAAATACTTTCTCGAAATTCACTTTTTCCGGAATTCACTTTTAAAAAAAAAACTATTTTCCAGTAAATAAACGGGGTCTAAATAAAAACAAATTTTCAACTAGTTTATTAAATCAATACTCAAAACTTTTTGTTTTCACAGGCCCAAATGTATAGGCAGGCTTGCACCTCTGCCTAATTCCTCAACACCTAATTAAATTAGGCTACCCAGTATTGACAGCACGAGATAGCTAAAAGCTAACTCACAGAAGATAATCTGCAGCACATGTACGTAATCAACCAAAACTCTTTGCATGCCTCCCACTCTTTATTTCATTAATTTGTTTGATACCCTTCACCACAAAAAAAAAAAAAAAAAAATTAAGGATATATAAAAAACCTTAAACCGCTATGATCATGCATGACAAGAGCATTGAAAGCAAAAGTGAGGTTCTTGAGGTCCACAAGAACTCAACTTTTCAGTAGCAATCACCCCAGCTAAACGTGCTTTTCTATTTTTTGCTTTTCTGTGAATGGCTTCCGTGGGCAGCTTGTCCAGGAATATTATCTCACCTTGTACCATGTTTGCTTATTATTATAAAAGAAGAAGAAGAATGAGCTGAACTGTATCTCAATTATTGACAAGAACAGCTAGCAGATGATGGCCTACTATGTTTGGACCTTATACATTAGGATATGATAGAGAGAAACAAGCCTCAATTTTCTTCATTTCGTCAAATTTTGCCATTTCCCCCCTAATGCTGTCAAACACAGCCATGTAAATTGGGGGGAAAAATAAAACAAAATGAGTCCCAATTGTAAACAAAATCATTTGAGAGAGATACAAATGACAAATCTTGAAAGTTGGAGGAGATGCTCCTGTGAATCAAATCTAGCAATAGTTGCAAGGGATATTTTTTATTTTACATTTCCATTCCACACGTGCCGAAAATGAGTGGAAGCCTAAGATAAAGGATAATTACGTCATGATTGCGATATGATAACATCACTCTTATGCACAGCCCCTGTATACTAGATGCTCTTCAATCTGGCTGACATGAAGTTGCATGGGAAAAGTGAGAATGATAAATCAATCCCTTTGATGTATCATCACCTACACATTCTTTTTAAAGGATGCTTTTTCATGAAGATTTGATGCGCTACTCACCCCCTCTCAGCTCCACTCCTCTGTTCTCCTCCATATCTATCTGCTAGGAAGTTTCCTTGAATGGACTCATTAAAGGTACCGTATAAATGGTTGCAAGTTTGAATTCAGTATGCAGGAAGACTGAACGTTTTGCCCTCACAGACAATTTCATCATAGCTAGAGGAATTTCTCAACCAAGAAACCAGCAAGACCTGCCTCCATGATCCCTCTAGCCCTCCACTTATTTTTCAAACAGATGATGATAGTAACAGCTTAACTAAAATCTACCCTACAGCACCCGGGCTGAGGTGAAAAAAACCACACAAGCATAGCTTTCTGAAGTTAAAACATATAAATATAGTACCATCATCATTTAATCCTTCATCATCTCTTGAACGATGTGATATAGCATATAACCTCTCTTTCCTGCTAATTCTTTTCTGCCTCCGACATGGTACCACCAGATGATGTCTTTGTTATTAGTTAATCAATTCTGCATCTTCTATGGTGAATTGGGTTAATTCTTGAAACATCTCTTTCAGTTTTAGAGTTAACTTTTGACTATTTGTCTTGTTACTTCACATATACATCCCTCCCTTATAACCCAGCCAAAATACAGCCCATTCCCGGACACAACAACTTAGAATTTATGAACTTCAATTCTCAGTAACTAAACCTTTAACATCTTCTCTACAAGCTTCTTGTGAATGGCCATTTTCAGTGCCAAGCCCAGGAAAAGCACTATTTTCCTTAACATCTCCTTCCTCTTCCTCTTCTTGTTCTATATTGCAACCTCATATTTTCCTGACCAATCCAATGAACCAGAAGTCACCACAAAACATTCTTTAGTGCTTCAAGAAGAATTGACCAAAACTGATCGTTGCAGCCGAATTCATGACTACACAGATTACAAATCCAAGTGTGTGTACATCAAGTCTAATATTGGGTGCAGGTCTAAAGGGTATATAAACTATCTTCAAATCTTTTACTGTACTTGTGGTAAATTTTCTATGCTTGGCCACGTTATGCTGTTACTATGGCTGGCTGTTCTGTTCTATCTGTTAGGCAACACAGCAGCAGATTACTTCTGTCCCTCCTTGGAAAGCCTGTCCAAACTCTTGAAGCTTTCTCCAACTATTGCTGGTGTCACCCTTCTTTCGCTTGGCAATGGCGCCCCTGATGTTTTCGCTAGTATTGTTTCCTTCACCAGGTCTAGCAATGGTGATGTTGGCCTGAATAGTATTTTGGGTGGGGCTTTTTTCGTGTCTAGTGTGGTGGTTGGTGTTATAAGTTTATTGACTAGTCCTCGCCAAATTTCGGTTGATAAGTGTAGCTTCATCAGAGATGTCTGCTTCTTTCTGTTCTCTCTATGTTGTCTTCTCTTGATTATTCTTGTTGGAAAAATCTCCTTGTGGGGTGCAATTTCTTTTCTTGCTATCTACTTGGGTTATGTATCTGTGGTTTGCATCATGCACTTTCAGTACAGAAAAAAGAATCATTTAACTGGAGATGGCAACCAGGAGGAATTTTTGGAGAGGGGTATACCATTACTCGGTTATGTTGATGATGAAAAACCAATTTTGGTGGACAAAACCACTGATGAAGATCAACAAAGCTCATTGATTTTTTGTAATCTCGATTCATCCTTTTGTTATTACTTGGGTAGGCTTCTGTATGTTTTGGAATTTCCTCTGTACATCCCTAGAAGACTGACTATACCTGTGGTTAGTGAGGAGAGATGGTCAAGGCCATATGGAGTTGTTTCCGTGGCATTGGCACCAATTCTATTGGCAGCACTGTGCACCTCCCAAAGGGAAAAGGAGTTTGGCTCTAGAAGCAGCCTAGTAACCTATATGACATCAGGATTGATTGGCATGGTTCTTGGCAATCTTGCATATGTGACAACGAAGAAGTCTAGCCCACCGAAGAAATCCTTGTTCCCTTGGCTTGCTGGTGGGTTTCTGATGAGTGTAACTTGGTCATATATTATTGCTGAAGAATTGGTCTCTTTATTGATTTCACTAGGGTATATACTCGGGATTAACCCTTCAGTTCTTGGATTGACTGTCCTGGCTTGGGGCAACTCCCTCGGAGATTTGATAGCAAATGTTGCCATGGCAGTAAATGGTGGGGCAGATGGGGTCCAAATCGCCATATCAGGCTGCTATGCTGGTCCCATGTTCAATACGTTGCTGGGTTTGGGCATTTCACTGATCATCTCATCTGGGTCCAAATATCCCTCTTCATTTGTCATCCCAAAAGACCCTTCTCTCTACGAGACTCTAGGGTTCTTGATAGGGGGCTTGCTCTGGGCCCTTGTGATCTTGCCGAGGAAGAACATGAGGTTAGATAGGTCTCTCGGGATTGGTCTCTTGGCTATATATCTCTGCTTTCTGTCTTTGAGGCTGGCCAGGTCTCTTGGTCTCTTGAAACTCCATGGGGTTTCTTAGTCTCTTCCTTCAAAGCTCGATCGAGTTGAAAATGAGCTTGGAAACATTGAACCTTGTAATTCAACTAGTTATACGTTACTGTACAGTATTATAAGAATCAAATAATCAAGATGGTTTTAATCTCTGCTGCTCTTGCAGCAAATGCAATATAAATTACTGCAGGTTCCTGAGCCCTTGTTGAACAGTCTCTGCTCGTCAACCCGTCATTGCCATAACTTTTTTCTTTGGATAGGAGCCCCCATGATCACAATTATCACTTTCATAAACCTCTTAGTCAAGTGAATCTCTTCGGATCGGATTCCCCTTTTCCTCTCAACTTCCAAATATCACAGCCATCGCCTGTCCTGTTCTCCTGAAAATCCTATTGGCCGCCATGCCCGTGCACTTCAATTTCTACCCCCCTAAAATGTTTTCTCTAATTTTACCCTCTCAAATTAAAATTCCCACCTCCTTGTCTCCCTACTTAGCAAAATAAATGAATTTAATTACCATATATGTGGCAGTAAGAGTGTGGTAATTAAAGTTATATTAGCTGTAACTTATGCTATGAAATTTTATAGGAGAAAAAATCAGTTCAAATGAGCGAAGAAGACAAGACCTTGGTGTAGATGACTATGTGTGTAGTAGACTGGGGTACCCGCCATGAATATACCGAAAATATCAACGTGGTCGTTTGAGGATCGTCAATCAATTTAACTTTGATTTTTAGGTGTTTTTTAAAGTTTTTGATAATATTTTAAAAATTAATATTGGTATTTTATAACCTATGATTTATAATTTATAATTAAAAAAAACACATGTCATGATCACAATTAAAAGCTCTGCAACTTTCCCAAATAACTGGCGGACGTGGTCCCATCCAATCTTGGATGTTTCCTGCAAGTTGCTAGACAGAGCCTGCATCGTGTGCAGAGTTATCTGGTACGTCCTTAAACGTGAGGGGACCTTACCCTGTACCAAGCACGTGGCCCAATTCCTACAAGTTGAAGTTAATATATATATATATATATATATTATTATTATTATTATTATTATTATTATTATTATTTTAAATACAAGCCACATCTTATAAAATCTTTGGTTCTCGCTTCTTACATGAACCAAATCCAAGCAACCCACCGCCAACTAGATGTTGAGCTTGGATAGAATTTTGAAAACATAGTGGAAATTGTATTTTTTAAAAGTTTTAATTTTTTTATTTAAAATTAATTTTTTTATGTTTTTAGATTATTTCGATTTGTTAATATTAAAAATAATTTTTAAAAATAAAAAAATATTATTTTGATACATTTTCAAGTGAAAAACACTTTAAACCATAATTATCACCATATTTCTAAATATACCCGTAAAAAATCTTATTGAGTATGTATTTTTATACTGTTATAAAAATATTAAAATAATATATTTTTATTAAAAATATTAATTTAATATATTTTAAATAAAAAATACTTCTAAAAAATAATCTCTTAATAACGTACTTTCCTTTTTCATTAGACCAGCACCTCTCATTACAGGGGTGAACACCTTTCTGAAAAACCTAAATTGCCCAATTTAGGTAGGGTAAAATATTTTAGGAAATGGATAGTTTGGGTAATTGCTTTAAATTTTTTCGGCAGGGTCAGGTAATTATATATATATATATATATAAAAGAGATTGCACAAATTATATATTTATTTATTATTTTTTGTTCTTACTTTCTATTTTAAAAAAAATTAATGAGCTTTGTGATTTTATTTTAACCTAATTTTTATTAGTAAAAAATTTCTTTGAAATAATTTTGACCATTTAATACATAGAATTAATTTATATTGTTTTAGATAAAAACAAATAATGATGATTAATGGGTAAAAACTTTTGATTTATTGAAATTGCTAGATCCTATCAGGTAAAATCAGTAATGAAAATTTTAATTTGAGTTGGATACAATAAAATTTTATGCATGCTTCGAGTAATTAGTTAATGAGACGCTTTTTTTATATATATAGTTTATTGACACGTATGTATTAATTAGATTGTTTTCTAATTTCTGATAGAATGTTAGAATTATTTTTAAAAATAACCTATTTTTTAGAATGAATTATTTTAGTTAATCCTATTTTTTTCATTATTTTATCTATTTTTTAGATTCAAGAGCCTTGTGTCTAGCAACCTTATCAGACCCAAACGTCTTGAGTCTGGCAACCAAATAATTTAAGTCTTACTTACTTGCTAGATCCAAGTAAATGTGGATCTAGGTCAGTTTTTTGAATTTATAAATAATAAAACAATATCAAAATATCAAAAAATAGTGTGAAAGAATAAAAATACCATCATATGCAAAGCTTATTTTTTTGTCTTTTCCAAAGCTAAAGATGTATGTTAACTATTTAACAGTTTGTGAAAGGTAAAAAAACTCTGGGCAACATGTTATCATTAGGGGTAGAATATTATTTTTACTATGCAAACAATCATGAAAAGACTACTATACCCTTGCTAAAATGTTTAATGATCAATGAGCTTCTGAAAAATACTGAAATACCCCCCACAACCAAGGCTTCAATTTTTCAACCAAAGCGCAAAATAATAATTGAATTTTATGTGAAAAGACAACATTAGCCCTATCTCAAGCCTTCAGAACTTGGAAAATCCACGGTGCAAGTTTACAGTGGATTGTGTCTTGGTCGACAATACATTTGCACAGGGTTGCCAGACCCAAGTCGCTTGAGTCAACCCGGGAAAATTAAAAAAAAAAATTTGAGGTTTTAATATTTCGTATGAAAAAATTAAGAAACAATCCATATGGATATAAGTTAAAAGATTATTTCAAAAAGTTTTTTATCCCACATTGAAAAAGATATTATCTTATCCTATTAAAAATATTTAAATCAAAATTTTTTTTATCCCACATTGAAAACACACAACTTTTTTCCAGACAGGGTGATGGATTAACATATTTTATACACAACTCAATAGCTTAAAGAAGCCCACAAATAGAAGGATCCAAGACAGGGTGATGACCTAACATACATAAACTTGACATAATAACAAGCTCAGACAACGTGAGTTTAGTTCTTTTTTCTAGACCCAACACCATGTGCTCAACAACGTGCTGAGCCGAAACGCTTATGGATCTAGCAAGAAACCAAACACAACACCCTTGGGCTCAACTACATGCTAAGCCCAAGCACTTACAGGTCTGGCAAGATGCTAGAGCAAACCTTTTTGGGTTCAACTACATGCTGAGCCCAAGTACCTGTGGGTCTGGCAAGATGCGAGACTCAATCCTCTCGGGCTTGGCTACATGCTGAGCCCAAGTACCTGTGGGTCTGGCAAGATGCGAGACTCAATCCTCTCGAGCTTGGCTACACACTGAGCCCAAATACTTGTGGGTCTGGCAAGATGCTAAACTCAAACCCCGTAGGTTCATACTGACCCAAGTGCACATGTATCTGACACAATGCCAGATCTTAGGATAATCATTCCCATACACTCTTAAGTGTATAAAATTCTTCTAAGAGCCATTATATTTTAATCAACATTAATGTCATAACAAGGTTATTCCCATCAATATTAAATGTTGTGTGCGAAATAAGGTATACAAGTTTTCTATAGCTCTACTATTTGTTCATCAACACTAATGACGTGTAAGGGTAATTCCTATCAACATTAATATTGTGTAAGAAGACATTTCCATCAGCATTAATGTTGATATAATTGACTTTTTTTTATTAAGATATTCAAGAGGAAAAGACTTTAGTCCTCTTAAGTAAAATAACAAGGCTCAAAGTAGAAGGAATATAAATATTTGTCGAACCACCCAGATAAAAAATTCACAATCTTTATTCTCTAATCATATATTCTAAAAGCATTTATTACACAAAAACTAAGGTCAAGTGTTCTTGTTCTTAAAGTTTAATGCTCTTCTCTTTATTTATTACAATCTTTTACCATAAAACCACTAACTTAATAATTAGAAGGTCTCTAAATCTTACAAAATGAATTGTTTTGTAAGAACCGAGACTTCTACCACTAATCATTTGCTCTTCATGTCTCTAGAATTCGAGTGCCATAAATCTCAGGGTTATTGGAGGCTTACCTGGTCGTTAACTTTAGGGCCCCGGGAGATTAGCCGAGATGCGCATAAGCTGACCCGGAGATCAACAATTACCAAAAAAATAAAATTAACATGGATGTGTGATCATTTATTTTTTAAATACTATTATTAAGCATATTGGATCCTAAGAGATCATCAGTATTGTAATATTTTTCTCCTTTTCAAATGGCTAAATAACAAGTAGCGCACGTTTTTAAGCCATCTGTGGTAGTTTTTAAAATTATGGTAATGATTGATTTTGAAAGTGTGTTTTTGGTTGAAAATATATTAAAATATTTTTTTATTTTTTAAAATTTATTTTTAATATCAGCACATTAAACTGATCTAAAACATAAAAAAAATTAAAAACATTTTTTAACAGCAAAAACAAAAAAGACTTTCGTATCTGCTATTGTTATATCCAATGTCTTGGCCATAAGATGCCACAACAAAATTTTGCACGAGTTTGTGAGCATATTCAAATGGGGCCAAACTCTGTTGTTTGGTAATGTAGCTCTGACCCAAAATTGACTCCAATCAATCTAATTTTCTTGTGCCGATGATGCAAGTGTTGAAACTCATGAATGAGCAATGAGATTAATAATATATAATGAAGGGAGACTGCTTTTGTCTGTCATATATAGCAATTATTAATCTGTTTTTGTCATTTATACTTCAAAACCTTCAGTTTCTAGCAATGTGACAAGAAAGAAAGAAAAAGGTTGGACTGTTGCTTGTGCTTTAGCCAAGATATATTATATCACCAGCCACTAAGCTGGGCCCAAAGCTGAGTGTGATACGTTTGGCCGCCTCCTCCTCTTCCGCCTCCTAGTGAGGACTGGGGCCTTGAAGAAATGGATGGTGCATCACCACTCAACTGCATGTCTTGAGTATTACTCGGTTCCTCGTTGCACATGTTGGAATGAGCAAAAGTAGTATAAAGTATGAACTCAATCATGATTTTTGGTTAAAGTCCTGAAAACACATCCCAAAATTCCATTTCAAGTCTTTCTTGTGTGTCTTAACTAAGAAGATGTATAGAATGTAAACTTCCAAAGTATACTTTAAGAATCAAATGAAATGGAAAATTATTTTCTAACAACTAGCTCCATGAAAATAATCCAAGCCCCATTCAATTCACCTGCCAAATGCTCTGCAATTAATATTCATAGGCGGTATCACAAGCTCATCACTTCGTCAAAATTACAGCAAAAAATGCGTTGGCGCAAAAATGGTTTTCAAACAAGTTGCTGGATTCATTCTGACAGCTTTCAGATTAGTGTATTCAAGATTACAAATTAAGGTTTATAGCCATTCTAATTGCCATGGAAGCTCTAAGGAAATATACAAACTTTACTTACAACAGCTAGCGATCACTATACAGGAAGGAAACTGGTAAAAACTAAGCATGTGTATCGTGGAAATGGAAAGATCCAAGTGCCTGAGTTAGCCTCAAAGACACAGACATCATGTATATAGCCAAGAGCCCTCCTCCCAGAACCCAGTTAAGCTTCATATTTCTCCTTGGTAAAACAACAAGTGCCCAAAGCAGGCCACCTACCAGAAAGCCTATTGTCTCCAAGAGGTAGGGATCTTTTGGGATCACAACAGATGATGGGTAAGCATACCAGGCTGAGGCAACCAGAGACAACCCGAGACCGAAAAGGATGTTGAAAATGGGACCTGCATAACAGCCTGATATAGCTACTTGTGCGCCTTCAGGGCCACCATTCATAGCCAATATCAAATTTGTTATCAAATCACCAATTGAGTTTCCCCAGGAAAGAACTGTTAATCCTAGTATAGAAGGACTTATTCCAAATATAAACCCGAGTGAAACTATCAAGCCCACCAATTCCTGAGCTATTATATAACTCCATGTAACACTCATTAAGAATCCTCCTGCTAGCCAAGGAAGCAGGCACTTCTGTGGTGGACTTGACTTCTCAGTTGTTACATATGCAAGAACCCCAAATGTCATTCCTAACATCAACCCAATTCCATATACTATTAGGCTTGTGTTGAGGGTGGCGCTCTCACCCTGGGCATTCCAAAGAGCTGATAAGAGAACTGGTGCCATTGTCACTGAAGCAACTGTGGCTGGCTTGGACCATCCCTTTTCACAAACAACAGGAATTGTCAATCTCCTAGGTAAGTAAAGAGGCATCTCAAGGATCCAGATGAGTATACGACAAGGAGCTGATAATCGTACACAAAAGCAACATTTGTTCATTTCTACTTCAGTACCACACTCCATATCACATCCCTTCACATAATTTTGCTCCCCTTTTTCCATGCTGCTTAAAATTGGTATATTCAAATCACTACCATAACTTGAACTAGCGTTCCTTTCGCTTTCATTTCCACCACCATTCCAATGGACTTGCAGGACGTAAACAACCATGAAGTAAACAATATACATCGACAGAAACCCCATTGCACCCCACAGATTGATCTTGCCATGAATCAGGATGAAAGTTAAGGATGCAAGAACTAAAAGGAAGAAGCAAACATCCCTAACAAAGGCACACCTGTTGACTCTAAATTCCTCTTGCTTCACCAAAATGCTTATGATTCCAACCACAACACAAGAAACAAAGGAAGCACCACCTAGTACTGTATTAAAACCAACGTTAGATGTCCCGTCACCCATAAAAGACACTAGGCTGGCAAAAACATCAGGGGCACCATTGCCAAGTGAAAGGAGGGTAATCCCAGCAATTGTAGGAGACAAATTCAACAGCTTAGACAATTTTTCAAGTGAAGAACAAAAGTATTCAGAAGCAGTGTTTCCCAACAGATAAAACAATACCAAGAGCCAAAGAAAAGAAAGACAATAGCCCAAAAGAGGAAATCTTCCAAGATTGCAATAGAAAAGGTAAAGATAGTCAATATAGCCTTGGGAGACGCATGGGATATTTGATTTAATGTAAGAGCACTTGGCTTTGTAGTCATCCAGACTATGCAACCCCTGGCAGTCTTGTTGATCATTTTCCTTGAAAGATTGAGAACTCCCCAGCACAAGAAACCCAGCAGAACTGAATTGCATGATCAAGAAAACACATGCCACCAAGAGAAAAGAGATATTTAAGAACAAGACATATTTCTTGTGCTCAGATATGGAGACCATGGTGCCTAATAGAGAAAACTCGATCAAATTCCCTCTTGAACACAAAAAAAGGTAACTAAAAAATCATGATGAAGGAACAGGGCCTATAATCACCAGACTTCTAGTTTCATCCAAGACAAAATTAACTTAGCCAAATTTGAATGCAACAGCATCAAAGAAAGAGATGGAGAAGCCAAGGAAACAACTCAATCAAAACCCTTTACCTAGACAACAAGATCGCACTAAATCAAGGAAAAGAACCGCGTACAGGACAGTAGAGGCAGATAGATTTATTCTAGAAAATATTCTTCTGAAAAATTTGGTTGAGAAATGAAGACCATTATACCAAATACAAAAAACAAAACTAACCCCTTTGATGATGCGTGTTTCGAAGAATGCTGGTTTGAGGAATGCAAGTCGGAGGAATCTCCTGATTTAGGGCTGTGAAGGCAAAGCAAAGAATCTGGAGGGGACCAGAGGAGGCAACACTAGCATCAAGATATTATACAACGAGTGAGAGAATCATCACTGTTCAGCAAGAGGACGCGGTTAAGGAAGGACTGGCACACTTGCTTTTCTAACAGCTGCAACATGACATCGACGTAATTTAATGTGTCAGACGTCCTATGGCATGGAGGAAAGTGATCTCACTGAGCATGTGATCCTTGCGTGTATTACTCTCAATGGTGCAAGAAGCATCTCTAAGAACAACCCAGCAGAGAGATTTTGTTTTGTAATATTTTATTTTCCTTTTCCATTTCTTCTGCATAGAATTGGGAAATTGATTTATAGCCACCAGCCTAGTTCATCCGTCTCTCATTAAATGAATTGATCTCCACTTTGCCGACCACACCAGATCCCAACTACTTAATATATTGATTTCAGTTCCATTATCTTCTAAGGAAACTTTGGCGCCCGACATCTCTTGAAACACGTTGGAAGCCAAAAAAAAAAACAATTCTTTTAGATAAACGACAAACTTAGAGGAAGAGATTTAGATAAATATCTCTTAGGGCATGTTTGCTATTGATTTCAAAAATATTTTTAAAAGAATTTAATATTTATTTTGTTTTAAATTAATATTTTTAAATTATTTTAATGTGCTGTTGTCAAAAATAATTTTTTTGAATAAAAAAATATTTCAGAATAAAAAACACTTTAAAAATAATCATTACCATAATTCTAAACACTCTTTTAATCATAAACCTTTTAGATGCTTGCTACGGTGATAGTTCTTGGAAGTTAGCGTAAAAATTTGAATTTTATTTTTATTTTTTTAGTGTGTTGAATTGTTTGGACGTTCTATATTAAAAATAATTTTTTAAAAATAAAAAATATAATTTTAATATATTTAAAAAAAATTAAAAAACTACTACAAAACTATAAAAAAAAACCCAACAAAAATAATCAGCATATATATAATTATTTGACAATCCATGGACATGAGAGTATTCCAGCTATAGCTTTTCCACTACTTTAATTAATTATCTTTGGGCGTTATCCAAAGAACGAGGAATTTAGAGGCAATGCTTTCACATTAACTTTGAATTTATCAGAGTCAAGACTTCATGACATCATCACATGATTTTGTGTGGATTACATTTATTTGAAATGGCAATTTATAATTTACATATCGTTTTCAAATATGAAGTCTTTTATTTATTTTTATTTTCCCTGGCAAATCAGTGCATCACCAGCCCAAAAGTCGTGAAACAATTCACTAATAACTATTCAAAATAAATTTATTTTGATCATACATCATAATATATTCAAAATATATTTAGTGATATGATTAATTCTTAAAAAAACAAAAAATTAATCAGCCAATGAAGCTTGCTGAAGAGTTATTGAAGGTTCTAGATAGTTCAAAGCACTTGCTAGCCGGCTAGACAAGCTTTCGAAGTATTAATAAATTATAGTTTAAACCATCTAGCAATTATTCTAATAATAAAAGTTTGGGATTAAAAAATTTGTTTTTTTTGTTGTTTAAAGTTCGAGTAATATGATTACTAATATAATGGTTACTACAAGTTTACATGGTCGTTAACTTTAAGATCCGTGAAATTAGTCGAGGTGCGCATAAACTGGCCCGAACACCTATATTAATAAAAAAAATTATAATTTAATTGGAGTTAGATTTTTTTTTTTTTAATTTTAAAGATCTCAAGTTGAAGGCAGAATTATGTTGATTGGTGGGGACTACGGCACCCTCAAAATTTAGGAAACCCCACATTCCCATCTAAAAATTTTAGAAGTTTTTAATTATACCCTTCAGTTTTACAAGTTTTGCACTCTTAAAAACTAATTATTTTCTTATCCATCCCTCCAATCCTAAATCTTGGTTGCTCGAGTTCAAACTCTCATGACCAATGGTAGCCCAAAGCCACTCCAATGTCTTTTCTCTTCTTTCAATATCTTCTTCTTTTCCACTTTTCAACGTGTCTTGTTACAATAGATTTGTTTTTGTTTCATTATCCCTTTCGTGCAAGACGTCGGCTCCTCCCTGCATCTTAGCAGACGGCGTGAACTTCACCGCCGCACGAAGGGAGGAAGGAAACCCGGGCATCAACGTGTTGACTTTATCCTTTGAATTCCTTCTTGGATTTTGTATTAAAATCCCACTCTGTACCCTGGCTGGAGGTCATTGGTTAGTAGGGTTGTCATCCGTCGAAGAAGAAAAGGCACTTGTCTTATCTTTCCCAGTAATAAATTATCAGGGACGGTGACGGAGGAGCATCATTTTCCTTATCTTGATGTCAACACCAGTAATAGTGAAAGAATCAAATCCCATTCCGCCGCACGTCTTCTTAGCTAGCTGGACTTATATCCTTCGTCTATTACTGTTGTGGTGAAAATGATTGTTGATTATCAGTGCAGAAGCTCATCTAACGCGCGGTTCCTTATCCATTGCTACTTTGTTCATCAACTGATCATGACTTATCTTTCAGCGCTGTTTCGAGGTTTTTATTTAGAATCAGCACTGTGGCAAAAAGGAGTTTTCAAAATATCACAGATAGAACACGATGCACAGGTCTCACATGCCGCGAAGAACAAAACATGAAGGTCATACATACACCATTAATACACGAAGGTCTTCTATGCAGAGCTTGTCTCAGAACACGCTCTCGTATCAGTGTAACAAATCAACTTATTATTATGTTAATGTACCGTATCACGTAGATATCTAAGTTAATTGGAAGATATCTCTCTATAGATATCTGATTTTTCATGGCATGACGAAGTTTTATATACAACCAATAATTGTCCCTATTACAATAATATACAATTCTTCAACTGTATATATCAATTCTATTAAAGATATCGGGTCTCAGGTTAACCTGTTCTCGACTTAACCTGTCAAATTAGACCGAGTTTCAAAACTATCCTCACAGCCTCCTATAAAAATTGATATTCCTTCTCTAGTTCGCACCATTATACAGACGAGTGAATATCCTTCAATCCTTTTTGTTTCTCCATCTTGTTAGACACTCATCTACCTTTGGCTCATTATATTCAGGCCACAGTGATATATAGGCTAAGTAAAGGTTAAGAATTAAGAAGCATATAAATTTTTATACATGGTGTTAGAATAGGAAGGGTTCATAAATTGTACATGATCAACTTTTTATAAGGTGCAATATGCAATAAAGTGTAAGTTAAATTATTCATCGAACCTCTTGTCGATTACCAATCTAAAAGGGTCTCAGCTTGAAATAAGTCAATTGTAAGATTCAATAAGCCAATTATAAGGTTAAATAGATTAATTTTAGGGGTCAATTTGTAATTCTTGCCAAATTTAGAGGACCAAATAAAAAAGTATCATAAATTCATAACCATACTGAAATTTTATTCATAATTCATCCTCAATTATGTTCAGAATCTCAAATTATGCTTTGAGTACTAATTTGTAATTTAAAAAAAATTAAGGACTGAATTGAGTTTTTCACAAATGAGGGACCAGACTGAAATTCTGTTATCATGAACCTCGAACCCAGATTTTTTCACAAATCACCTACTGATCTACACAAATCTCTAACTCATTTTCATCATTTAAACAAATTATAACTCAAAATTATCATCCTTGTCCAAAATCTTCTAAAACCAATCAATTAAACTCTTACCTTTACAATTAATTCTTTCATCAAACTTCACAACACCACTTAAAATCTCTATAAACTCAAGAATTTTAAAATCAAATCTAAACTTGAGAATCATGCAAACAAACCCGAAATCTTATCTTAAAAGTTAAGAAAAATCATTTCTTCTTCTTCTTCTTGTTTCAATTCTTTAAAAATTTTGGACACTTTTTCTTCTTCTTCTTTTTTGTCTATTTATATTTATCAACTTTTTACAATTACCAAAATATACATCACTCATTTATACCTAATGTTTACTCCTTCAAGGATATTATTGCCTTTTCCTATTAAATTTTTCCTTTTCTTTTTTTAAGAAAAGAAAAATATTTAAAGCTACCCTTTTCTTCATAAAATTTAATTTAGTTACTTTTAATGGGTTTAAAAATTAAAGAATTATTTTTAAAAAAGACAAAAAAAAAAAAAAAAAGGAAA
>Ga0307517_10007798_pt1 | contig 15522 bp, 20 predicted proteins | sample 23_EM_MG_FD_194515 | JGI IMG/M metagenome (GOLD analysis project Ga0307517, IMG submission 194515) | Populus trichocarpa ectomycorrhiza microbial communities from riparian zone in the Pacific Northwest, United States - 23_EM | ecosystem: Host-associated > Plants > Roots > Unclassified | place...
AATATTCGCCATCCACCCTTTTGGGGTCAGCCGGACCCCCTTCTTGGGGAACGGGACCCGTGCTAGTCGTGATATCTTCTTCGTATTTGTGCAAGGAAAATAGGGCTGTTTGGAGGGCAGAGTGCAGAGCGAGGCCGATACCCACGAATGTGTTACGGACGATCAACAGTACGGGGGTAGCATCGCGGATACCTTGAGCGGCTAGTGCCACCACTCTCTCAGTAATCTGTTTCCAGTCTGTCTCTCTCACTGCGCGGGGAACACCCGTATTGGCTACTGCTCTCCCGAGAGGTAGTTGGCTAGCTTTTTTGATCTATAAAGCAATGAGAAACTGACTCATCATCATCATGTATAGTATGGAATAACACGTACAATAAATTGCGAGGCGACGTTAGCGCCCACAAGTAAGGCTGCAGCAATTCCAGCCATTGGTATAGTGGCCAGAAGTACCATCAATAATTTGAAGAACACTTTTGAAATGTCAACTTGGATTAACTGGTCGCAAAGGGTACGCTTACGGCTGATGAGGCCACCGACGATGACAAAGAACACCCCAATGGTGATGGTAAGGAGAGACCACAGAATTAGAACGAGTGTAGATAAGACGCTAGATATTCGCGAATGTGAGTTGCCATATCGAGGGCTTATATTGTGAACGCGCCCGACTCACAAGAAAGCCAACACAAGAAGGAAAGCGAGGAGCGCAGGAGTCGCGACAATAGCCTACAGACGAGGGAAGCCTTCATGAAGTCTGAATGCTTGTTGGAGTAACAAATAAGCATACCGCAACGCGTGGGTTCGTGTCGCAGGTCTCCAAAAAGGTCTTGATAGACGGCTTGATTACATCCTCCACGGCTCTATATCAGAATTTTCAATGATAAACACGAAGGATTCGAAAAAATAAACAATAGTTACATGGTGAGATAGCGTTTGGCTTGTGTGATGCAATCGTTGACTTGGGCAGATGGGTCGCGCTGCGGATTTCCGCTGGCAATCCCTACTCCTGGGACGTCAGTGGAGGACTCTGCTTCGGGGCGGACCTCATTGGAAGGATTATCAACAGGAGGGACAGTGATCGCCATGGAGGAGACTGGATTGGTGTTTCCACGGCCAACACGATCTCATGTTTTTATACATTGACATCGACAGTTGTGACTTTATCTGAACTTCGGAACACGTCGTCTCCGCAGTTAACTTAGTAGCAGGGAGGGTCATTGCGTGACTAGAATATTGGTGCGCAGTATGCCTGCCTTCCACGTCAACGCTCAAATCCGTTTTGAAAGTGGCAGTTGTTGATGGGTATCAGAACGCATCAAATTCGGGGATACTAGTCTCCTAAAATAGACCTTATGATATTGATGACAATCGATCAATATTATATGGCCCGGACCCCGAATTTGGTGGTGTAAATGAGATCGATTGCGAGCATTTCAGGCGCATACTTCTCCAGATGTTACGTTGATAAAATAAGTTGTGTATACCTTATTCAAACTCCAATCTTTTGTCTCATATATCGACCACTCAGTTACAATATTTGGAGGAACGAGTTACCGTTTCTCGCTTCGCCACTCCCAGCGGTTGAACGTTGAACGTTTGAAACGATGGGTAGAGAGATCATCTACGTTATAGTAATGAAATTCAGAGCTTAGGTACTCTGCTCCTGAAATGGCTGTTGCGTTAGTGCCAAATCCACTGATAGTACAAATTTCAAAACTGCTTTATAGCTTAGATCCAGCCTTTTTCATGACATACGCCAAACCTGCACCGAGCACAACCTTTCCGGTAGTTAGGTTTTTGGTTTCAAACGCAACCTCAGTGACGCCATTGGGACCTTTTCCGATTTCCCAGATGCTGGTCTCAAGCTTGTCCCCAGGCTTGACGGGGGAGGTAAAGCGTACGCCGAAGAATTTGAGCGAGTTGGGGTCGTTACCGCCTGCAGTTTTGAGGACGGCGCGTGCGGCAAATCCGAATGTCGAGAGACCATGGAGGATGACGCCTCCGAAACCGGCGGCTTGGCCGATCCTGGGATCTAAGGGTTGGTGCAAATTGATCAGTCTATAATAAGGGGTATCCTGGAGGTGACATACCGATGTGGAGGGGATTGTAGTCTCCACTGAGACGAAACACGATCGCCTGCTCAGGTGTGGTTTGCTCTTCTACCACCCAGTCGGGCTTGCGATCTTTGGGGATAGGCTTGCCCTGAGGCGGACCCGCAATGAATTTGGAAATTTTCTCGCCAGTGGCTTTGGCGCCGAGGTTGAACGATGATGACTAAAAGACAAGAGTTCAATTAGCCGACGTTCTGAAAGATAGATCCGATCCACGGGAGGGAACTTACGAAGAGTTTGGCATAAACTTCGCCTGAGGGAGAAACGAGAGTGTTTTCAGCAGTCAAGATGATCCCACTCTCTGTAGGATATTGAATGCTTTATTTCAAAAAAAAAAAAAAAGAACGGGGGTCAGAACTCACTGTTCTCCACGACACCGGTGTATCTCGTCTTCCATGTCCAGCCCTCACCGCTGACGAGAGGAAGAGGTTTGATGACCTCAATTGACTGTGTCGCATGGACCTAGAGGATAAAATGAGAATGGCGCTGCGTATTCTGTGGTTACAAAGGACGTACAACACGGTTGGGGTCCAAAGGAGGCATGCCGGGGATCGGACGTCCCTTTACACGCTCAGCAAAGAGGTTCACATCGGTGCCATCGCCTTTGAGTGGGAGAACTACGGGGTAGGTTGGAATAGCGGCGAATCCAGGGTCTAATTAAAGGAGATTGAACATTGAACTTCGGAGAAACCTGAAAGGTTGTGGGGCTGCTGTCTCACCAAGTTCTAGAAGATGGAGTACATTCTGAGAACGGGGATGAAGAATGGTGGGTATCTAGAGGACGCACCATAGATAAATCGAAACTCGTCGTTTTTAGCCCCGATACCGACAGCATACGCGAGGAGGTCGCGCTTGTTCCATGCAACCTGGGCGAGTAGATGAGCACAAGCAAAACACATGCATTCCATACAACTTCAATGAACGTACTGGTCGGTCAGGGAGTGTGAAGCCGACGACTTTGGAGAGATCACCAGGCATTTTGTCAGAAAGGGGAGGTCGGGGTCAATGTGGGTGAAGGAGGAAGCTGGGTAGCTGGAGCAGATTTAAATACGAAATCAACAACCCGCGTTATTAGCACCGGGTCCACCGGCAACCTTTGTCCCGCCAACAGTTGCAACTTGAAATTTACGGTCATGACCTCCAGCTCCTTGGCAAAAAGTGCGATATAGAGGCCAAGTAAACCCCTGTTTTACTACATATTGACTGATCTACGAAATTCATTGTCATTTGTAACCCCTCAACTTTCAAGTCGCGAACCAAACTCAAAATTTCATGTCCCCAATTCTACGACGGCGAGAGTCCAAAACTAAAGTTCCCTGCACTCGGGATTTACAAGCCTGTTCTATTGTATGCCCCGGTTCCTTGGAGATACCACCGGATGTCAGCACGGCGACATGGGGGTGAAGACAGGGCATCGGGAACGGCTAGCGGTGCAGACAAAGGTACATTTATCATTTTTTCGGAGTTTTAAGGCTGCTCGACACTCACCGTCACGGTTGAGGGATATCATCAATGGCTTTGACTGTTCGACTAGGAGAAATACCCTAAGGATATGGAATCCCCTCAAAACGTCATGTATGATTAATGACACTTTCAAAGCGGTTCTTGAACACCATGGATCCAGTTTCTGTGCATTCCTTAAAATGCTTGTCAGTTACGAGAAGGATTCAACTCAGTCGAAGGCGGTGTATATTACGACTCGCTAGCCCCTTCCAAATAGCTAAAAACTGTCGTGGTATTTCCCAGGAAGGCATATACTTCCTTTCTCATGTTTAGTCCACATTCTTTCGAAGAGAAGAACTGGGCAACTCTGACAGGTGTCCATGAAATGTGAAGACAGGCGCTTGGTGAGTTTCTTGATTTTCATTTGCTTCGGCACAATATTTAATGAATGGACTGTCAGGATCCGCGGAACTCTTACCTTCTCGCGTCTTGGCATAACTCATCCCGGAATACGTTTCGATGTCGTAAATTTACCAATTTTATTAGTCCCACTGCACGGCCCTCCAATTCGTTCGTTGGATTACAATTGAGCTTGTTCAAAACACTACTATTATTTTTTTAGTTAGCCAGAGGACACTCTGGCCATGAAACCTTTACCTAAGTTTTCCTGAACATGCTACGGACGTATGGCTTACTTCGCTCCTGCATGCAAACCTTGTGCGATACGCGCCGGCACATCGTCTATGTTCCCAACACAACAGCGACAGCTTATTCCTCTATGCTTATCTTGTACGGAGTTCCCTCTCCATTATTCCGTTCGCGAATTCAACTCATAAGATTTTGTTTTTCACTACGGTCCTCGTTCCACCACTATACAGCATGCTGGGAATACCCACTCTGTGCGATGATCGATAGAAACAGCCGGAGGGAGCTGCGAAGGAGGGTGGCGAGGGCCAACAGATATGCACTGCTGCTGAGTTCTCGACTTCGGGTATGTTTCCGGGAGTTATTCATGAAGGGACGCCGTTCATCGTCATTCTTGTTCATGCAGATAAACGGAAGTTAGTCCAATGTTCCGGGTAGGGGTGCTTTTCGGCATGCCTACGCCACCCATTACTCATCGCCTAATTCCTAAGCGCTTAAGCGCATTCCACTCGCTCATCGTCACTCCCATGATTAGCGAGTCCCCATCCCCGAGTCGATCGTTAGTCGGCCCAGTGCAACGCTGAGGCTACCTTTCAAGTTATTATCGACGAAGGGAGTCTAAGTTCTATTCTTGGTGAGTACGGACCTTGTGAATGAGATTTAAACTATTCATTTACCACATATCCCAGCAGGCAAGCTCTGGACGTTGTCGTTTGGGAGTGTTGGTTCGTATTTGCACCTTCTACCGATGGATATAATCATCCGAGTCAGCGAAGGAATGAGGTCTGTGTATAAGCCAACTATCCTCACAATTAGTACTGGCGTTCCTGCTCGACCGGTAGCCCAGCGCACGTATCGATATCCATGAGCTCAAATACTCGTCCTCCACTTTCTATGACCTCGGGCGGTCGACGTCGCACATTGGCGAAGATCCAGACTCTTGGTATATCTTGTAAATTGTGTTCTTGAGAACCATCATCTCAACGAGAGCGATCACATCCATTTGTTCCTTGGCGGGTGTCGAACCTTGTTTGAACCTTGTTTGAACCTTGTTGAACATCTCTCAGCTGTGGTTTTGTTGACAACTCAGATTATTATAATCCAACAGCTACCTCTCGCTCGGTTCGACTCCACCACAACCGACTGGGACACAGAGTCCAGAGGAGACGGCACCAACGATCAGGAACTGCCACCTTTTGCTTAGGGCCTAGCAGACACAAAGACAACGAGATAATGTCCGACAACTCACCGATACGCATTGCCCGTACACCTGCGCCATCGATTCGCTTCTGGATGCCCGCGACGGAGGCTAGATCTGAAGAGCGTCAACGATAAGACCGTGAGATACAGACATGTTCTGAGGTTAGACTTTTCCTAGTTGCATCTCCGATCCTCATTGAAACTGTAAGGAATGGCTAGAGGTGAGACGGTGCAGAAACACTTTGTTCCGAATCTTTCGACAACTTTGCTGTGGCCACCACCAACGAAATCCCATGAGTCACATCTGCTCAGAAAACAATCCTAGTTCGGTTGGAGTACTTATCATCCGTCATCAAGATATCTTACTATAAGCCTCGAAGCAATTTGCAAGTATCATTGGAAAGAAAATTTCGCGTAAAAGTACATTCAACTCGACTCGAATGCAAGCATTTACTGCTCGTTAGTAGCGGCCATCATCGATGTAGTGCCCGGCTTTGCATTTTTTCGTTGTTGTGGCAAAGGTCCATTCCACATGTTGTCACTGGGAACCAAATGATGCCTAAAGCTTGGGAGTTCCAAAGAACTCTTTCGCACATCCTCTAAAAAGAAATTCTTCTCAGACATTGATATGTCATAAAAGGCAATACTTACCATAGCTGAAGGGAGTACTATCCATTCTTCTTATCATCTGGGAGTCGATTTTAACGAATTCAGATCCAGGATGTAAAATGTCGGTTTTAAAATGCAGGCCACCACCTGTGGTGTTTACAGATAGGACAGCGCAGTAGTCGGAATTCTGCTTTAGATCAGAAGGAATTTTCAGAGCGGTCATTTGACAGAGATGAGAATATTGCATAACAGGGGAGCCATTTGATGTAAGAGGAAGGATCTTGCTAAGCCATCCAATATTTGAGGCGACAGTCGAGCTAGGGATGATGGACCAATAAGACGCAACTTCAATATCGATATGGTCGGGAACGGGCGTATATTTGTTAGCTTCAGTACGAAAATGGAAGGTGGCGGCGGGAAGCTCAGGTTCCTCCAAAAATGTGCCGCCTTGTCGCAAATTGGCGTCGTGGACATCAAATCCCCACCAAACGACGCCGAGTTTGGCCTGCTTGGTGATCTGGGAGTTAAATTGTTTTGCCGCAGAGCTTGTACCTTCTTCAGCCGCCCTTGTATAAGTTCCAGTAGCGCCAAGGGTGAAACCTGATGTTGAGGCCCCGATGGTGCCAGCGCCAGTTTTGGTTTCGGTTGTCTTCCCTGACACTGTAACCATCATCTCCTTTTCGGAAGCACGAGTTCGCTCAGGCTTAGCTCGAGTGATCCGGGAGTTTAGTCGTGAATCAATAATAACGCGGCAGTGAAATTGGTGATAAGCAACATCAGGGGTTGGGATTTCAGTTCCAAACTCGAGTTTGGTGAATTGAACTTGGCAGGTCGGACTCTTTGAGTTGTTATCCATCTATACAATATTTAAATTCAGATTTTAAGAATGTTCAATGTATGTGAACGTACCCGGATAGTCAATTCTCCCGCTGTAATTATTTCTTGAAAGATTTGGGAGAGGTTGCTGTTTGTGTATAAGTTGGAAACAATCTCGAAAGCGATATTGGGCGAATTTGTTGTTTCCTTTGTCTCTCCTTCTGGATCGGGATCATCTGGACCTCCATCTATGTCCCTATCGCCTGAATTGGCTGGATGGCCTGAACCATCGTTGCCATCCCTGGAAGGATCACCAGGATTTTCGCCTCCATTACCATTATCTGTGTTTCGTCCTTCTCCCCTTTCTTCACCTCCCCTCGAGTCCTTTTTCTCGGCGTTCTCTCCATCTCCATCTCCAGAATCCGGTTGAGATTCGTCTGCTTTGTTGTTTGTTGTTTGAGAAAGGCTTATCACTGTCGGGCACGTTGCGGCAGTCGAACCATAATCAAGATGTTTCGAGGCCATCTCGAAAACGAGTTCGCTAAATTCCCAGATTGTTTCGTCATCTTTATAGACAGGAAGTGAAAGCGACGAAGATTCAGTGAAAAGAATTGATGAGAATGGAGATAGTATTTTCCCTAGTTCCATGAGAAGAGGAGAGGTCGCAAGGATTGCCGATAAAGTGAATATATGGATCTGTTCGAGGTAACCACTACCTCTCCGAATGCAGGACTCATCGAAGCCTGCGTAGACTCTATATTGTGATCTTCTGATATTGTAGCGTTCGAATGTTGTCTCAATTTGAGGACGATTTCTTTCTACATGTCGTAAGGCATGTTCTGCCGCGATCCAACAAGTCGCCATTTCTACCGTCTTCTTGACATCTGTCTGAGAAAGGAACAGGGTCAGATCGAGATTGTCCAGGCAATGAGGCATCAACTGGGATCACTCACTGGCTGTAGTACCAACGGGAACGAGCCAGAGTCAGATTCACATTGTTCGGCATCAATTTAGATCACGTAGGAGCGGCGACAATAGATCACTCACAGGCTGCAGGAGCGGCAAGAATGAGAGCGAGTCAGATCAACAATGTGCAATGCGCATGCTTCAGAATCACGTACGTTCTGTAGGAGCGGCGTGGACGAGACAGAGTCAAATCAATAATTTGCAGGTATCGACAAGGGTCACGTACAGTCTTTAGGAACGGCGAGGATGAGATAGAATCAGATCTAATTGTGCAAACATTAAACAAAACCGCGTACACGCTATAGGAGGGACGAGAACAAGACAAGGTCAGATGGATATTTTGAAGGCATCAAACGGGTAGGAGCAACCAGGACGAAACAGAGTCAAGAAGATCACGTACACTCTATAGGAACGCCGAGGATGAGACAGTCAGATCGACATTGCGCAGACATCAAAGGAGAGCACGTACTTCCTGTAGGAGCGTCGATTACGAAACAAGGTTAGGGTAAGATAGTGCGGGCGTCAGGATCACGTACTCTCTGCAGCAGCGGTGAGGACGAGTCGGACTGGCAGAGTCAGACCGATATTTGCAGGTATCAAGAAAGATTACATACTGGCTGTAGGAGAAGAAAGAATAAGACAGCGTCAGATCGACATTGCCCAGGCATCAAAAAATGACATCACATACTTTCTGCGAGAGCAACACGAGGGTGAGGATTGACATTTCGCAGGCATCAAATGAGATAGAGCTTACCCTCTGCAAGTCCGAGACCTCTGCTTTATCCTGTGGCACAACTTTCTCCTTAGCCTTGCCACTGGGTTCAGCGAAATCCTGGATACTCGGGGTTTGAGCGACGCTCTGGTCGACTGTGGATGAAAGAGACTGGGGCGTGCGATCTACAAAATTTTCAAGTTTGCCTTTAACCCACATGCCTATACCTCTTTTTTTCGCTCGCGCTTCGGGGCGCACCATTTGCATAGACCCAGCGGCGGATGCAAAATATGAATCAAATGAATTTGGATTCTCGGGCGCTTTGATCCTTCTGCGAGCTGGCATCTCAGCGGCGATCTGCTCGAATATCCGGCTCGGGTTCGATTTGGGAGTGGTAGCGTGCAGAAAGGTATCATCGGATAGTAAACTCTGCTGTGAGTACTTGCGGTTTAGTTGGTTCGCAAGAATGGAATAATATAAAATGGACCTCGAATTCTTCGTCGAGCACCTGCAGGCTTAATCCCGGACTTAAGCCAGGTACCTTGAATGCAGGGGTGAAATCCTGGCCACATCTTTTCAAAAAATGCTTACCTCACCAAGAGTTACGCTCGAAGAGTCGTCCACGGAAGGCAGAACTGGCTTTCGTGAGTCCCATAAAAGCAAGCTTTGGGTTCCTGCCGACATTAAGAAGGCGTTATGATCGTCCACCTTTGAATAAGATTCACGTACCTTTCTCCCGTACAGCAATGTGATAGCGGCCGTCCAGATGCCAGCCATTACCGTAAATACCGGGCAGGTGCAACTTTGAGAGATCTTCAAGTTGTACAACCCTACTCGATCTGTCGCGGTCTACAATAAGGTGCAGGGTGCCGCGTCTGTACTTTTCGACAGGATCCCAGACAGAGAGAGCGGGGATATAAGGATGGCCATTATGTCTGTTGCTGACTAGGGACGGCGAAGGGAAGTCCTCCTTTTTACTGGGAAATTTCGTATAAAACTGAGGGTTCTGTTTCAACGAAAAAGAAGGCAACGTGGTGTCGAAGGCCTTTGCCCAAAACAACATGTGGAGGAGGTCATTGAGGTTGGCATGTTTTTCAATCGCAACTATAGTACGCATGTCATCAATCCTGTGAGTGAAATAAACTATATGAGAAGTACCGCACCGTCAACGGTGTGTGATGCATATAACCACATGCCATTTTTTCGCTCTCTTGGTATTTCCGGCCACAAAGAGATGCTTAGTAACAATTTGGGTATGTGTTTCAAGGATCGAAGCTGGAGGAAGTAATCTGAGGAGGGAAAAAGAAAAAGAGCTGACATCATACCTTGAGGTCAGCGTTTTTTATCCAGCTTCCAATTGTCTGATCCCGCTCCAAGACCTTGTTCCAGGCTTCGTCTTGTACTTCATCTATATGCGGGGCTGGCCTTGAGGGCAGGATGGTCATTGGCATGTTCTCCTAGAAACGTTGTATAGCTCACGTCAGAGTCACATTATATTTCTCGATGTAAACGCGCAGGTGCTGGTCTGCCGCCCTGAAGGCCTCGTTGGTTTCAATTTGATCTTCGAGGGAAGTAATTGTCCCAAAATGCAGGACATGTTCAACTTCTTCAAAGAGCCTGTGGTTTGGCCGGAGTTAGTGGTCTCCTGAAGGAGCCTAAAGTACCCACTTCCAGAGATCTTTGATTTGGGCTGCAGCACCTGGGTGAGGTTCTGGTAATCGTCTGCAAGCAAGGAATAATGTGCGGCTCTGGAGAAAGTAAGCAACCGAAACCGGGTCAACGAAAGGCGCCTCGACACGAGGCATTGCAGGGGGATGAGGTCCTCAAAATTGAAGCGGTTGAGGATATCGAAAATAGTTCAGGGCCAAATCGATGACAACGGAATGGAACAACACGTGTAGTCCATGAGCCAGCTCACGGCACATCAACTGTAGCACCGTATGAGGAAATGGGAAACGCCTGGAAACGCCCAGACTTCAGCATGGTGCCCATTGACGGGGGCACCTATTCTGCACTCTTCGACACGTCGGTTAAGGCCGTTTTTCGGATGATGTTCAAGGCCAAGATCACCGATAAATGGCCACTCAGTTGCAGCGGAGGAATGAGAGTACATATGCGTGTATGATACATGAGCTCGTCTACCTGCAAAGGCGTTTAAGATCGTCGTTGAATTCCCTCCTAACCATGGCTACAGGCAGTCAGAAAAATAGTGAGCAAGAAAGAAAACCATGCAACACACGAACTCCTTCATAAATGTTCAGATTCACGTATCCGTCCACAAGGAAGCAGTAAGCTTATGTCATGGTTAGAAAAATCAGCCGAAAAAGAACATTATCCCTTCAGAGGCGTGTTTACCAGGCACCTTGCCTGCGTCCAGAGAACCTCTGGAGGTCGTAAATCCAGCTTCCGAGGGGTGCATATGGGGGTCTTCGAGCATTTGATCAAGTTAATAATGATTGGCACATGCATGAGATCTATAAGACATTTTCCATCATAGGACAAGCTTAAAGTGCACTGGCACCTGAAAGGGATTTACATGAGTAAGAACTAAAGATAGCAGAGAACATAGGTACGTACTGGTGATAATATCTACCAGCTCGTTGGTGATAGCGGCTTGGGGACCACGATAGTACTTCATTTACAGGCTGCCGACCACGTCGAGGGTGGACGTGAATAAAACAAGAGATGCAGACCCAAGTATTTTTACCGAGCACTTTGTTAGCAAGCGTGACCAGCATAGATGGCCTTTGCGAGCGAGAATCCAGCCAGGTCCTTGGTGGCGTTGGAGTGTCGCGCAGCAGCACTCTGGCAGCGTCGAGGGCAACCTTGGCCACCTTGTTGAGGCATCCGATGCTTCGTCAGCATGCCTAGATCGACGTTACTTTGTCGTAGATAGATCATCAGTCGGACGTATAATCGCAACGCCTATCTACGACATATCCAGCGTCGTCTTCGTTCTCGTAGACTTTAAAGGAATCTAGTTGGTTGAGACGTGGGTAATTATCTTTTAAAAACATGGGAAATTTCGACGCACTGCTCCCCTTCAAAGCTCCCTCGCCTCTGACCCCCATAACCGCAGGCTCGTACGAAATGGCAGAGAGAAATTTGTTATAGACGACAACAACCGATTCGTATTTGGCAGCAGCACCGGCGAATGTAGGGATGTCACGTCCAATTTAGTTGAAAGTCAGTTGAAAGCGGTAGCCCAAGACACGTCGGAGCTGGGCTTGCGACTTGTGTGTGACGATGGAGGAAGCGTCAGGATCGACAGTGGAATCGTTGGCGGAGACAGACAACAGGTGAATCTTTGGCGTTTTTCAAGGCACGGAGGGTGGCCTTGAAGACGGAAGAGTGAACGCAACTGCAGAGACTTGTGCCTGAGGAGATGGTGATAAGAAGCTTGTGGGTGGGCTTGTCAGAAGGGATGCGGGCAGGTAAGGACCTCTGTTCACATTGTGAGCGAGGAAATAAATAGATCAAGTAGATAATTATCACGGACCCTTGTTCGCGATACGCCTTGCAAGCTTGCTGGCCGCAATCATTTTCATCGATTACGCGAAATATGGTAAAGATATTCCCCGGAGCTGGTCGCGCCGACCATGCAGGCGGACATAATACATACTGTATCTTGTTGTTCGACTTTGCATTTCCCATGGAATCTGACCTCCAGAAGATCAGCAAGTACTTACGAACGAGCGGGCCAATGTAAAGCTGGTAAGTAAGCTTCCATGAACCACGGTTCGTCATCATGGCTAACGACAGCGTTCAACCGTCAACGAACCGAGTTTCCATGTGGAGTCAGGTGGGCACGTGACCTAATTAAAGTTGAACATCCACGTGACCGTTCTTAAATCCAAACGCGTCGGGCAAACGACTTGAACCAGAACCACGACCCCTTCTCTCTACAGGACACAATGCCTATGGAACACATGTATGTTATTACCTTTACTTATTTCTCTCTCTTTTGAACTTTTATCAGACGAAAGCGATTTATGGATGATGTCAACCTGTACCCTGAATTCGGGGGTCCACGCAAGACGAGCCAGCAATCCCAAGCCATTGTAAGAATTTAACGCGCTTTTTCATAAATAAAACCCTCAAGGACAGTCCAGTCGATTGGATCGACGAGTAGTAGTTCGAGCTCGTCGTCCTTGCCACCCAATCCGGCTGCTGCACCACCACGACTAATTAAGAAAGGCACAGTGATCATTTCATCAGACGAGGAAGGCGGATCCGAGGAAGACGAACTCGAGGACGATGAAGACTTGGTTGAAGTATCTGCAAGGTATGCTCGTCCCTGCACCTTGAGGCTAATTTACATAAAAAGCTGAACCACCCTGACATGCAGCAAATTATATAAAGCCCCAACGAATCCAATTCCAGCCCCACAACATCGCCCTCAAAAAATGTCACCCGACGAGCTTAAGGCTATGAAAGCCAAGATGATCGCCCTCAGTGGAAACCCTCCTGCAACAAAGCACCTTGTGGAGCCTCCGTCGAACACTCCGCTCTTTCGCCCTGACGCTCTTGGGAAGCCCGTGCCAATTCCAACCAACCGCCCTCTTATGCCTGGTGTCTTCCAACCACGACCCGTTGGTTCTCCTGCAATCGAAGTCCTCGATGGCGAGGAAATCAAGATGCCTGATCTCCAAGATGATTATGGCTACATGCATCCTCAGGATGCAGAGAAAGCCCTTCGCGACCTCATGGGAGGCGGAATGAACCAAAAACTTGACGAGGAGGTTGATATTAACCTGGATGAGGCCATTGTAGACGGTTTCAAGGAAGGATTTACCCTCATGCCTCATCAGATCATTGGCCGCACCTGGATGCGCGATCGCGAGGACTTGACCAGGAAGAGGACGGGTGGTATCCTCGCCGATGACATGGGGTGAGCCATATTTTACCTTTGCGAATATCTTAATTTGACATGCGAAACAGTCTTGGCAAGACTATTCAAACCCTGACCCGAATTGTAGAAGGGCGCGCGAAAAAGTCAGACCAAGCAGAAGGGTTTAGTGCTTCTACATTGTACGCTAGCCTATTGTCCTCTCCACGCTATTGAGATCCTGATGGTAATTTTTAGGGTCATTTGTCCTCTAGCTCTTGTCGGGCAGTGGGCGGATGAAATCGAGAGAATGACGACGAACTTGAGAGTGCTCAAGCACCAAGGTCCATCACGAACAAATGGTTTGTCTTGGCCCTTCCTTTGGCCCTTCTCTTTTTAATCCAATGTTTTATTGCTTTCAGACGCCGCTGCGATGCGCAAGTATCATGTCATCGTGACGACTTACGACACCGTCAAGTCGGAGTACATGGCTTATAACCCATCAGCGAAAGACGCGTCCAAGGCTTCCTCCAAGAAGAAGGCTTCAAAAGACGACGACGACGATGATTCAGAAAGCGATTCCTTCGGGAAAAAGGCCGTCAAGAAGAAAGGGAAAGCCGCGAAGAAATGTGCCCTTTATGACACCAAATGGTGGCGTGTTGTTTTGGGTATATTTCCTTGTCCCTTTCCTTGCTGGTTTCGTTGGTTTACGAACCTCAAATGTAGACGAGGCCCATAATATCAAGAATGTCAAGACCAAGGGGGCTATTGCCTGTTGTGAGCTGCAATGCAAGTTCCGCTGGTGTCTGACGGGTACCCCAATGTAAGATCATCCCCGGTCTTATTTTCTAGCACTGCAAATTTAACCGCGGCTTTTTCAGGCAGAACAATGTTACCGAGTTATACTCTTTAATCAAATTTCTTCGCATCAAGCCCTTATCCAACTGGGATACATTCAATGAGCAAATCGCCAAACCTGTGGGCAACGGTAGGGGAGCGAGTCGGGCAATGAAGCGTCTTCAAGTAAGGTGATTTTTTTTCATTCATTGCAACATATCGTCATATCCCTCCTAGGTCGTTTTGCAGCAAATCATGCTTCGACGTCGCAAAGATCAGACACTCAACGGAGAGGTCCTCATTAAGCTTCCGAAACGCACTGTGGAAGTAATATCATGCAAGTTTGATGACTCCGAGAGCCAATTTTACAATGCGCTGGAAAGCAAGATGGAAGGCGTGATCGAGAAGCTCATGTCGAGCGGGCAAGGAAACAGCAGCTATATATCTGTTCTCCTGCTCTTGTTAAGGCTTCGCCAAGGTACTTTATTGATTGAAATAACAACATCTTGATTAATTGATTGTTCTCCTGCAGCGTGTAATCACCCAATTCTAGTTTCGGCAGACTACAAGAAGGATTCCGACGCTCTAGAGCCTCAAGCTACTAAAGGGAAAGACGACCAGGACCCTGACGCAGACGACGACCTTGTCGCTGCCTTTGGCCAGCTCGCCGTCATCAAGAAATGCCAGATGTGTACCTCCGAGTGCGGTGTTTCAGTTCTACCTTCACTGATGTTTTTTTAATTCTTGTTGTGATAGGCTCCGCTCAGACACCATGGGCGAGGGAAAATGGAAGACCCATTGTCGTGACTGTGTGCCTTTAGCCATCCAAGCTGAACGTGCAGAACGGGACCGCCCATCCTCCGCAAAAATCAGGATGGTGCTGAAGCTTCTGCGAGACGTGGATCAGCGCTCAGACTCTGAAGAGAAGACAATCATTTTCTCTCAATTCACGAGTATGCTTGATCTGCTTGAACCATTTTTGCGCGATAACGGCATTAAATATGTCCGATGTGGGTTTTTATTTATATATTGAACAAAACATCGAACCTGATTCATTATTTTAGATGATGGGTCGATGAGTGCGAAGGACCGCGAGCTTGCCTTAAACAAGATCAAGACGAGCTCGACGACGAGGGTTATTTTGATCTCGTTCAAAGCGGGAAGCACCGGTAAGCGTCTTCCCTGACGTACAACCTTCCAATCGATTGAGCTTCTGTTATTCAGGATTGAACTTGACTGCGTGCAACAACGTTATTCTGGTCGACCTGTGGTGGAATCCGGCCCTTGAGGTGGGCTTCCTTTCACACCCTCCCTCGCGTTTGCCACGTTGACGCTGACTGTTATCGATAGGACCAAGC
>Ga0307517_10007799_pt1 | contig 15522 bp, 21 predicted proteins | sample 23_EM_MG_FD_194515 | JGI IMG/M metagenome (GOLD analysis project Ga0307517, IMG submission 194515) | Populus trichocarpa ectomycorrhiza microbial communities from riparian zone in the Pacific Northwest, United States - 23_EM | ecosystem: Host-associated > Plants > Roots > Unclassified | place...
GAATTTGCTGCTCGTACCAGTAATCAGATAACCTGGAGGGTGATTATGTATAAAAGAATACCTACCTTGTTGGACCAAGGGCAACGCCATATAGTAGGATCCAATGTATTGCCAATCAAATGACAAAGACAAGAACCCTAAACCTTCATTACCGTTAGTCCCACCAAACAAGTTGGTGATGATATCAACGGTGTTTTTCGACGCTTTCTGAGTCGCAAGACAAACGATGTTGAATCCGTTCAGTAAGGGGAATACGTAAGCGGGGATAATCTCATAAATAAACATGGCAGTAAACGCCGTCCAGAAGAGTTTAAAGCGTTTGGCATTGTCGGTCGTATTAAAATGTAAAGCTATGGAGGAAAAACTGCAGTTGGAAATTATTGACAAGCAAATTTCGTTAACATACCTTGAAAGGTCGAAACTGTCAGGAGACTCCCCCAATAAACCATCTCAGATGGGTAGACCGTGAGGGGACGAAGTAGACCAACAATCCCATACCTAGTTGTGATGATCAGAAACGACAGCAGCCGAAAGACAAGATTTATATGTACCCAAAGCATGCGGTCGAAAACGTAGCGAGTATAGCCGTGGTCGCTTGAACGTGAGTGTCATAATAAAGCTAGAGGTTACGTGATCAGGGCTATGATTCGTGGTAAAGGCTAATAAATACCCTTTGCACGGCAAAGTTGTTCACTGCAGAGCTACCAGCTGCCGCCGTAGTTGCCACAAGAGTAGCGATAACATGCTAAAAGATTCAGATATAAATCGCGAAGTTCAAAAAGTTACATACCTCTTTCAAGGAGAATGGCCCGGGATTGATTATACGCAGGAATGGGGCCAGTCTTTCAAATCGACCTCCTTCTACCCAGCCAGCCTTCGGAAATATCGTGGCCCATGCATTGCCAGCCGAGTAGGTGAATAAGAGCAGAAAGACAGGAGACACAGACATTGGTAGGGGTTTGAAAGTATAGATCTAAGTTGGTTAAAAAATGGGTAAGGGGTCTCAGAAATCAACAGTGGAGAAGAATTCTCACCTGGACCAACGTAGCACCCATCCCAGCAATGATTGTGCCAAGGAAAATTGAACGGAAAGTGAGTGATTCATCCCCGTCATCCCTCAAATCAACAACAAAATAAGAGACGTCTCGTCCGGTGGTGATGACTGGTTCCCCATTATAATATAACGGCTGCTCGGAGACGACACTACCATCATGGACAATAATGCCCTTCTCATCAACAAGTACCGAGCTCGAGTCGGACGTCACCTCGGTAGATTTTTCTTTCGTGGGGTAGGTTTCGATCCTGTCGGTTGGCCTATCCATCACCAAGACGCCACCTGAGGTTCCGAGGTACGAGGTTTTTGAGAGGGGTACCCATCCTTTTATAGTTGGTAGCGAAGAAGAATTTCAATTGTCTGAAGAAGTTCTTTAGTGTGGTAAGCCCATCAAAACACCTGTTACTCGGATTGGATTCGCGAGATTGTAACCATCTTGTAGGTGAGGGTTCTGACGCACACAGAGATTGCTTCAAGAACAATACGACTCGGACGAATTTCGAGATGCGGATGGCGAAGAGATGGCGGAGAGCCGGAGACTTTGATAATTCATCCCCATGTCGACAAATCATTGCTCGGTAGCGCACTGATATAAATAAATCAACATCTCACTCAAACACTCATCTTTTTTTTCTCCACTGGTGCTCCCAGGTGTCTCCAACCTCAAAACAATAAACTCGACTCGTATGAACGAGGTAGACCATGTGCAACAACAATTGATAGGGGCATTTCATCAGAGTTCGAGCTTTCTGGATCCAAGAAGCACTCCAGTGAAACAAAAGGAAGCTTGGGAGGCCTTTCCTCCGTATATTATATGTAACTTACTCTGATGACCCGAAGACTCTCAATCTGCCCCTCCATGATTTACGCTGAATCGGCCTAATCCGATTGATATTATTTTTTGGTATCATCCGTGTCCTTTTTTCTGCGGCCTATTTTCATACAGGGCATGCCGGGGTTCCTCCTGTATCATTCATTATTGTCATGCTTGGGGTTATTCCCTGGACCTATTGCAATGCTGGGTTTCCAAATTCTCATGGCGGTCTCAGGCTACGTTTCCATGTCGCCGAGGATTCCCCCAACCTAGTTTATTCCCTCACTATCAATTCTTCTATGCAAACGAGTCTAAGGTCCCAGTCATATCCCGCACCTTCACTGCATCGAACTCAGGCATTCTAAAAGGGGCACTTCTCCGAGATTTTAAGACTTGAACATCTCCCCAGATACTTGCGGCGTCTCTTTAATATTCCCTTATCTGAACGCATGTTGATGTCTTGCACATGAGACAACGACACGACACGACCACGACCACAACCACAACCACACCGCGACGCGACGATCGTCGATGGTAGACAGAGAAGCCAACCATTGGATGCTCTGTAATGCTCATCCCCAAAAAGCGTACATTTCTTTATATAAAATTCTCCACAACTAACCACTATTGACTACTCCTTCTCGTTCTCGATTGCCTCTGTTTCAACGCCAGGCCCTGTCCTAGTTCACCTCGTTTTCGACTCCAGGAGGATTAAATTCTCGGACCAACCTCGTCAACTCGATTTCGAGGGATAAACAACTCCTCCGACCTTGTTCGTCTCAATTTCAGCACCGCAGACCCCCACCTCGATTTTGACCACGTTTAAACACCAGAAGGAAGGGGAGTTTGTGTCCCCATTTCAATGCTGTTTCGATGCCAGGAGGTTCTCGATAAGAAACCCGAATATGTCAGCTCTGGTAATGAAGACCCTTGACCCTCCCACTTAAAGTGCAGGATGGCTCTCGCCCAAAATGTTAAGAGGCTCCTGTGGTGCAGGAAAGGTGTCTGTATTTGGATTGTGGACTCCTTTTTTTCGCCCACCGTGTTTCATAGGAGTGGACAAGTGGCCGGGGTTTTATTACAATGGACGGTACTACTAAGAAAGATTTCTGATTCAATTAGTGGCCTGATAGCATGCTACCATTCCTTGAAAAATCCACCTCCCAACCGATGCGCTTAGCTTTGGTGAGTCCACACATTCTTACAGGAATAAAAGATAAATCACAAATTCATGTTTAATAGGTACCAACCATCGATTACTCTTCGTTGAATGGACCGTGAAGGGTAATAATTCCACCTCGAGACGCCGAGAGCCAAAGTACCGAGGGGTCAGCGCTCACGCTTCAACGAAATAAGCTACTAGTACAGTTGGACGTAAAAACTTTTATTCTTTCTCGGGTCGGTAAATAATACTCTTAGGAACATCCAATAAATCATTATAATTAAATCGTTACCCCGACATACTATTCTAGCGGGATGGGACGACATGAAAGAACTGAATCAGATTCACCGCAGCACCATATTCCTTGACCATCCGAAGATATAAAGCAAGGCAGCTCGTGGACGCGTGCTTTAGGCGTTGCATATGGCAGGAGAAGGCAGCGTTCGTTCAGGCCCGAATGGAGTTAGGAAACAAATCAACATCTCCACTCAAACCTTTTCTCCACTGGTGCTCCCAGGTGTCTCCAACCTCGTATTCAGACATTATTGAGCATTCTCGATGACATGGATCCAAGAAGCACTCGGGAGGCCATTCCTCCGGATATCATATGTAACTTACTCGGATGACGAACGAAATTCTGGCAGAATTTCCATGATTTACACTGAATCGGCCCCTCGAAAAACTTCTATGGTTCCTGCTTTTTAAATCCAATTGATATTATTTTTTGGTGTCACCGTCATGCCGGGGTTCCTCCTGTATCATTCATAAATATGGTTATTCCCTGGACTTATTACCATGCTGGGTTTCCTCCTCCAAATTCTCCATTCATGCCAGGGTCCACTTTCGCCGCAGTCCTCCATTTACCGTGACCAATATGGCAGCCTCCTTCTACTAGGTTTCCATTCCTGCTCGCCAATTGTCATGTCGCCGAGGATTCCTCCAACCTATTTTCTTCCCTCACTATCAATTCTTCTTATGCAAACGAGTCTAGGTTCTACTATCAATCATTCCCCGCACCTCCACTGCATCGATCTCAGGCATTCTAAAAGGGGCACTTCTCCGAGTTTTTAGGACTTTTAACATCTTCCCAGACACTTCCGTCGTCTCTTTAATTCCCTTATCTGATCACACGTTGATGTCTCTCTGTGTTGACATACAGAGAATTGAGATCCCCTTCATCACAATTTATGCCAAGTCGCAACCCCCAAATCATGAAGTTTCTTCAATGAACAGCTTTGGAACGGCCTGCCAAGGTACTTTGGTTGCCAAACGGACCATTGCAATTGTTTCCACTATGGGTTCGAACTTCGAATTTCGAAGATATCAATCTACGGGCTGAATCCACCCGCACGGCCGTCGTCGTGGCGCTGTTCTCTCTCCCCATTCTTCCACAATTCCTCCGCCACATCATTACTCACATACCCGGAAACCATCCGACGATGTCGAGCTAATGATTACAGGGAGGTTGAGGCACAAAGATGAAAACGTCATTCGTTTCATTATTCGCCAATTCGTGGTGAATGTGCATCACGCTCGTTCCCTCGCCCATAGTACTATGTAAGTGTTTCAATTTTCTGCATTCCACGGCTGTGCGCGGGGGCATTTTGTCATTTACGACATCAAAAGGATCAGTCTCAAAACACAATAAAATGTCCTTCACAAGGGCTCACGGTGCAAGGGCATCATCTATTTTTACGGCTTGATCAAACCCACTTCGGCCATGTCGCCATCGGGTCCAGTGACGTTTCACTCGTCTATTACATAGATGCTGCTAAGTATATACCTCGCTCGTCGCTTGAAACGATGTGGTCGCCATTGGATAGCTGGCATGAGCTAATCTCACAGATTACAATATGCACCTCGTCAAGCATTTTACACCTCAATGGGCCTCTGGTCGCCCTTTCTCAAATCTTTCGTCACATTAGATGGTCGATTTCATTTTGAACGTTTGACATTGGGAGTTCCTCGACGGTGTCCGATACAGTCAATACCATCAACCAGGGTCAACTCGGGGTCAACAATGCGCACGAGCCCGGGTTGTCTCCCGTCTCACAACTATGCTGCTCTTTCATCGCCAGCCCTGGAAAGGCATATACCTCGCCTTCCACGCCTTTACCGTCCTTTGTGTTCGCTTACCGTATTGGACTCTCATTAGTTTTCCCAGGTCTGACAATTTCCTTCTCTAACATGACCGTTGTTAACGGTACACAGGTCGTGGCGTCCGAGACAGTCATGGACTTTGTACAAGTCGATTTTGGTCAGAGCCGTTCGCCATTTCATAGTTGTAACAGACCAGTAAGCATTCGACTCTCCGGCTTTATCAATCCTTTTATCAATGCGAATCCTTTTCCCTAGGACTGGTGATTTAAACCTACCCAATCACTTGTCGATAAAGCCAAGTAAACTCGCAACAGGCGTCTGGATCGAGCCAGCAAACCACCTCGTAACTGGAAATCTCAAAAATTGGGCAGAGTTTGCTGGTGTGGAATCTATCCGCATTCCGGGCTATTGGATGTGCAAAACAGGATCAGAAACCCCGTTCGGTTCCGCGCCTCGACCTGACGAAAAGGTGGTTTACTATCTGCACGGTGGGGGATACATTCGCATGTCGGCACACCCAAACGCTCTCACTTCCGCCATCCCACAAAATCTGGTCCAGCTCTCGGATTCCGTCACACGTGTTCTGTCTCTGGAGTACCGGCTTGCATCCACCAAACCTTTTCCAGATGCGCATCCCTTCCCAACTCAACTTCTAGATGCCCTCGCAGGGTACAACTATCTTGTGAGCGTGGCAGGTTTCGAACCGAAGAACATTATCGTTGCAGGCGATTCAGCAGGCGGTAACCTCGCTCACGCTCTGACCCAATACCTGGTCGAACATCAAGACTCTCAGGACGTTCCCATTCCCAATCCACCTGGCGCACTACTCCTCATCTGTCCTTGGGTCGATGTTAGCGATAGCTGTGTTCGAGATGGAGAAAATCGGAAGAACGCCGCCTCTGACTACCTCAAATCACCTGGCAACTATGATTACCCTAGGGCTGCATTCCTTGGTCCTCACGGCCTTTCCTTGGCAGAGAATAGCCATTACATCTCCCCTGCTTCCCTACTCCCAACAGTCAAGACCAATTTCAAGAATTTTCCGAGGACTTTTATCAACGCTGGTGGTGCCGAGGTTCTCATTGAAACGATTCGGATTTACCGTGACCGCATGGTGGAGGAACTTGGTGAGGGCGACGGTGTTGGGAAAGGCGATGGTAAGGTGCGATATTTTGAAATGCCGGATGGTGTGCATGACTATGTCGGTTTTAATTGGTTTGAGCCTGAGAGGACGTTGACTTTCCAAGAGATCAAGAGATGGTTCGAGGTGTCTTAGAACCCAAGGAAATTGGGGTGATAGGTAATCCATACAACCAGCGCGACAAATGTTACCTGAAGAAAGTCATGCCGATCTTACAATGATATTTCTCGCTTTTATGCTGTACCTATTATTGAAATCTTAGATCAAATTTTAATGTTATTTTTCACAAGAATTAAATATTCACAGCGGCAAAAAATCCTTTATTATGAATGAATTACTACATGTCCAAGGATGATATATAATAACTAAACCCTTCTATCAAACCCCTTCCTGTCTGAATCGGACATGTCAGAAAACTGAGTAGAGAACTATGGGGGAAAACATCAGGAATTGAGGGAAATACATAACAGACAACTCACATGATAAGATGGAGGACTCGCCTCTTCATCACGACCAAGAGTCTCGCATCCTATAACACACCCTGACAAGGTCGCGTTGAACACGGTTGCGATCCAACTGTCAATATCCCCCATACAGCCCATTGCTTTGCATTTCACCCCCTTGATAGACAGAAAGGCGTGAACTAGATGGCAGAATATGTAGAAGATAGTGCCCAATCCCATGATGTAAACAGGGGTGCCTGAGACTACATGAGTATGAGAGAGAAGCCGTGAATGTCTACTCACCCAAAGTTGCATGATCATATATTGTTGCCCCTAGCATAACGACTGCCAGCTCCAGGGCAAGGAACATGGTAGTGATGTATTGGCGGGGAGTGTACGCTGTAAGGACAAGCACGACAATGGCTAAATGGATGGTCGGCAACCCGATGGCTGTTGGCGTCGGCAACTTCAACTGAAGTAAGATATGGAGAGTGATGGCTGCCGATGGAACGAAGACGACAACGAGGCAATCCAAGAGGCGGAAGAAAGTACTGGTGGCTTGTTGCAAAAGTGTGTGTTCTTGACCGTGTTCGGCTGATGGCCCGGGCATGCTGCAGCTGATGTCGCCGTTATTGAGCGGTGAATCTAGGATCTTGATTGCGTTGCGTTCGATATTGGGTTTTGTGTAAGGAGGCGAATGCATGGTGATTATTATATACTTGACTCTTGTCTTAGACCTAATAAATTGTTTCAGACTATCATTATCTATGACGGATAACACTTACACCTTCTTGCTATCTGACTTTCTTTGAACCAGCCTGAGTCTGCATGGAAAGGTCTGTCTCTCCACACAACTGCGATATCCGTGGTCGTTCACAGACCGGAATTGTAGGAGGATCACTCACGGCCCGGCCCGGCCCCATATAACAAATCCAGCACAACTTTAAATTGTCACCGAGGAGTTACGCAGAGATGCTGAAAGTCCTGCTGACCTTGACATTGACAACCCCTTCATGCGTAATTCTTACAAAGCAGAAGGAATAACCATCCGAAGTAAAGCCGTGGACCGAGCAATCTCTGCGTGCCCTCTGGCCTTGACGGAGGCACGCCAAGTAAACAATGAGCTGGGGTAAAGCACTTTCAAGATTGTCCGAAGATTTGGCTTCGACAGCGATCAGGAGTGAGTAAAAGCGTCGATGAGGAACCTTGGAACCGAATGAGACGATGCCGACGCCATAACCCACTCGGCCGTTGACGGTGGTTGCGTCGCCAACTGCCATGGCTACCTCCCCAGTTGGTTTTGGGGAGAGTTCGTGGGAGAACGGGACTTGCAAATAAATTTTGACATTTTCGTAAGGCGACGGTGTCTCCGGTCTGCCTTGCTGAAGGTCCGCGCAGGTGAATAAGAACAGCAATAAGTAATGCCGAAATGCTCACCAATTCCGCTAAACACTCGATCAGGACGAGATCGATGGGCGTCCTACGGGCTGCCTCGGTTGAACGATCAAAAGTTTGGGGGTACTTTCATCTAATGACTCGGACAAGAAGATATCAGCGGGGAGCCTTACCAAGAGATGACGTTGGAGAGTCTGACAGGATATCTTCGATTTTCCACAGATACTCTACCCAGTCTTTGTACTGTGGCAACCCAAAGGCCAGAGTTGCCATTTCCATGTTGAATTCCTCAGGGTGATTGTTTTTGGTACAGCTTTGTCAAGGATTATTTCTTTTAACACATTGAGATCCTCCTTCATTTAGCGCATTGACTATCCCCTTGAGTCTTGACTGAGCTTTCGTTTCGACATGATGGTCACGGTAGTGTTTATCCGGGAAGAGCGCGGGCCGGCAAGGTTACCATCATAATGTTCCAATACGTTGAACCTGAATCACCTCTGACACCAGTCGTGCTGCTATCAAGGCAGGTATGGTTGACAAAATCGTCTATGATGACCCCTCTGTTTTCGGGCGTCTGCGTATCGATTAAGTTACAGGAATTTCGTTGCAATGTGCTTGCAGGGGAAATCAGTATTTTGATGGAACTGGTAGAACGTGCTTCAAAGAAGAACCGACGCCGACCTGAACAAGGAGCAGAGGAGTGGCAGTTGCCAGTCATGGATCACGGGAGATATACAAACGGTCAGGGTGCATTATGTATATCTTGCAAGAGGAGCCCGATTGTTACGCCTGCCAAGAAGACCAAAGACCAGAGCAGTGTCGATGAAACCAGCCACCACGATGGTGCCATTGAACTCGAAGAAATCAAATTACTACACCCGAATACGAATGTTGGATGTACGTCCTCTACCGCACACTGGAGGCTTATCCCGTGTACTTTATTCTCCAGTGGCCCGATAATAGTATACTAAAACCAAAAACAATTATTCTTCGAACCGAGCTTGCAAATCTGTGTTCGGAAATCCTTCCAGACTCCAGAGGATCAGGAGCGCTGTTACATCTCACATGGGATTGCCGTGTAACTCGGAACTTGTCCTCAACCTCTAACTTTTGAATTAGAAAACTAACTCGATATCATAAATCTGCGATGGAACCGAACCCCGAACTACTAGTACACCGTCTACCAAGACGCAATGTGGAAGTATTCAACTCGCCGAATACTAGTAATACAGTTCTCGCTGGTACACATTTTGATACACTTCACCCTGTTCGTTCTGTTGAATGCATCTTTAGGGTTCTGGCAATATGGTACCGATCAGTGGGACGAATTTCATAGATACTTGATATCATTCGTCTTTGCTCGCGAGCCTTGGGCAATCTAATCAACGACAACACGGTGTGCCATGTCCTTCGAGTGCGGAGATTGTGCAGCCAGGGCAATACATAATGCTCTCTCCCGGTGAGAACTGGAATTTCTTCCTGGTGTTGTTTCTAATTTAGCAAGTTGCAGCCGGTGAGTTTATTTCTGTTGGCCTCCTCGCCGAACTACCATGCCTCCGTGTTCCCATAATTTCTACTGCCCCTGCCCGGGTGGGTGATTTCGTCAACTCCTTTCATGTTGAGTTGATTGAATTTTGACAGGAGCCTCACTACCGTGCCCACGGACGGGCAAGAGATGGTAAATGTCTTATCACAGGTTTGCAAACACAGACGTATAGTCGCCTCAAAGTCGCGCATATATTTTCCCGGGCACATGACGCTGAAGTGAGGTAATCGTCTAAAAGTCTTTCCTTGTTTCAATTTCCACATCACAGTGGGTTCGCAAGGGGTACCCAAATAAGATCACTGACACTGCAGACGAGGACGTTATGGGTGGCCCGACAAGGATTGACTCCGTGCAGAATGTGATTACTCTTCGAAGTGACTTGCACGGTGCATGGGACAATTATGAGTTTGGTGTAGATCCGAACGTGAGTCCTATCAGACGGAACCTGTTTGAAGGCTTAATTCTGAATAGAATAACTACCGTATTACTTCCTTTACCAGTGGTAATCAAGACATAAATGGTCTCTCTGTTCAACTTGACCATATCCAAAATCCGAGACATCGCCCACTCGATGAATTATTCACCGACCACTTTATGCAGGGCATTTTAAAGTATATGAAAGGCGCAGGGGAACCGGAGTGGACATCTGAAGATGACGACGATATGTTTGGCCCCGAGGGTTCTAATTTGCCAAACCCTACTGGGAATGGGAAAGAGGGAATCGAGCTTGCGCTTGCAGATCGACTCTTTGATCATCTCTTAATGCAACAGGGTGACACAGAAAAGAATCATTTCCCTAGAATTTTTTTTTTTCCAGTTTTCGGTGTCCAAGAAAGCATCTTGTTCCTGATCTATTTTTTCAGCCTGAAATGCGAGCAGCTGAGCGCTGAGGGACTGCAGAATAAAGTTGCGACTGGAAGGCTTTTTTTTTTGCGCGTTGGGTCCCTTGAGAGTGCCTGGTAATTGACTTCAGGGTGAGGGCCAGATTGGGGCCAGATCAGAATGCTACCAAGTGGGTCCGCAAGAACATGGTTGAAACCGTGACCTTTGATGAAACTGAAAGGTGAGAAATTTGACCTGTATTCCGACATGCGACACACCTCATCCATGTTCGGTAGGGCGCCACAGTAAATAAAACTTATGCCCGATCCGACACTGAAGCCGTTTCAACCGGCTGTTTTGGCTCGCGAAAAGATGGAAACGCAGATTAACTACCGCAACTCAACCCTAGATGGCACATTATCACATCCCTTGTCTCTTTCCAAGAACGCGATTGGCAGTGTGGCCGATCACAACGCCGATTGATGTTTCCGAGTTCGCATTCCCAAAAATGCCAGTAGGTGCTTGGTTGCTATACGGAAACACGTCATGATCATATTATTGAAGCAGTTCTTTAAGGTGGATATCTGTTTGCCTGACTGTTGGTTTCAAGATATTCAAAAATTTGTAACCTAGATCTCCGTCACGGTGTTCCTCACGTAAATCTGCGGGCGAACGGTTTCAACTCTCCTGATGCCAAGGTTAGTATGAATCCAACACCTGAGTCCAGGCAATGCAAAACTAGTATTGCAAAAAGGTTTCAGATAAACTTTGACCATGAGATTGATTTTCACAGCCTGATAGCAGTATACTATATAATACGAATCGGTTCGTATCAAAACCCTCCTTCAGCGGCTGCAGCCAAAAGGAATCTTACTCCAGCACTAGAAGCGTTATATTTCCCTATCCATGTCGAAATACACCAATGAGAGGTATGCATTCGTTGGTTCCTTAGCAGTAAGTTTTATTTCTCCGATATATATTGAAGTATTGACGGGTGTGAAACTTGAACGACAGGTTCTTGTGTGGGATATCTTCCTGCATCTTCCCCAAGATTACAAGCTGGCAACACGATACCGTATCAATTTCTTGTATATAACTTACTGTATCGCAAGGTAAGCATGCCAATGAGCCCACTTTGACAGTGCTAACCAAGGCGTCAGAGTGACCTCTCTTGTCTACTTATTCGGAATTGTTATCATATTAAGTTTGTCAATCCTTAGCAGAGGTTACATGTATACTAAAGTCTTCACCAGCTGCTCCAGTTTACAACTGTGATTACGTTCGCTATGTCGGCATATTGTCTCCCTTTTCCATTCCTTTAGGAATGTTACCCCTCATGGTGCGGGTTTTCGCTCTCTACGGGAACAACAAATATGTCATCGCTTTCTTCTCCATTACATGGCTCTCCGTGCTCAGTTCTTGCATTGCGACGCCGATTACTTCTACTGGTAGGAATATCGGGACAACGAAATATTGCTACTATAAACTATCGCACCTGGCTTATCAGCTTTCATCGTTCTGTCCTTTCATACACGACAGTCTTATCTTCGTGGCCACATCATGGGCATTTATGAGGAACTCATACTCTGACGTCACCGTCAAGAACACCTTGAGGGTAATGGTTTTTGGCAGGGAGCTGCCCCCCTTTTCAAGGTCAATGTTGCGTGATGGGCAGGTTTACTATGCGTAAGTTTATATCATATTCTGTGCCCCCCCCTCAAATTTCATCCTGCTCAAGAAAATTTATTCTTCTTCTAGGGTGGCCCTCCTGTTTAATATATTCTTTGTCGTGTTGTCCTATATGCCAGAGCCACCTATCACCCCATGCGCCATTGGTATTCCTCATTTTGTCATCTTGAGCAACATGTCCTCGTATGTTTATCGAAATATGCGTCTTGGGTTCTACCGGGACTACTCAACCCCCACCTCCGCGATAAACAGGGCCCTCCAAGACCCCGGCCAATCTCAGGCTCGTCATCAGCATTATGAAATTGCGTTCAGAGATCCGACAACTTCCGCGAATGAAGTCGGAGGAGACCCAGAGGCTGGAAATGCAAGAGGAGCAGATGCGGGAGAAGTTAGTGAAAGAGGTCACTAGTCAATCAGACTCAAAGCCTGATCAAACAGCGGATGTATAAATTATTGGTGCAATTTTCACCGAATGCTTGGTTCATGAACTTGAAGCCCTAAGCGACTCTTACTTAATAGTTTTCTGATTCGCTCAACTGAGTCGAACTCTTGTTCGATTCCGCGGTGGTATTCCCTGCTAGAATACTGACAATAATGTGGGAGCCCACTAAACCGAGTAGAGTTAACCCCGAAGTGGCTGGAAGTGGGCGAACAACTAGTAGTTTGAATTCCTCTCGCTCATCAGACACCTACCAAATGGCCCCTCTGAGAATCCTAGGAGCTTTAAATTGTATTTCTCAATGATACACCATTTCGATACGAACGGAAATCTTCATGAAATTGCTGAGTTTGAGAGAAAAAAAAGGGAAGAATAAAATAAAATTTCCTGCCATGCACTACTCCTCAATTCGTCTGAGCACCAACCGCCTAGAAAAAGTAAAGATGACGCCGTCAGCTTACGACATTTTTTAAACAAAACGAATGACACAAACCAAACGCTTCAAATGCTCCATAAACACTTGCAAACTAACATCGTCCGTAAAGATCGCCTGACCTGCATTGGCACTAACAGTCGAACCGTACATCGTTGCGGACATATGTGTAGTGGAGGGGTTGAGTTTCGATAACAAGAAACGGGCTTGGGAACCTCCTTGGTCGCAGACGATGTATCGGGGAACCGGGAATCTGTCAACAAGGAGATCCTGTAGGGAAAACCAATCAATTTATGTAGTGCTCGAGAAATAAAATCAAACTCTGGCTTACCTGAGCATCAGCAACGGGTAACTCCAACAACTCCTTGAAGTTTTCGTAACCCTCTTGTTCTTGATACCCCGCCTTCCTCCACTGCGCAACGAGTTCACCGTGGAAAATGAGGATATGGAAGAATGTATCGAGGAGTAAGATGACGTCGTTCTTAATCGAAACACTGTCTAGCAATACGGGCTGCGGCTGCGTGTCGAATGTGTACGACATGAGCGTTGGCTGAATCATGATCAGTGAGTTATTGACGTCCTCCTCGTTTAGGATGTGACTAAAATTAGAATGAGCGGTGAAGAGGAGAGAAGAAAGAAAACACACCGATAAAATGCCGTTTCATCCGGACTGTTATTAAAAACTTGCAAAAACTGACTTCGCCTCAAATGGAACATGAACTGCGGATAAATACTAAAATTATCCGTCAGTCTAAAAGTGGATGTGTCCTCCTTCCTGTAGTCCGCAAACTTCTGACACAACCTAATCAACATCCTATCCAACCACCGTAACACATCAGGCGAATCGTCAATCTCCGCCTTGAATACCGCAATACGGGACATCAACACCGCAGCTGCTTCCTGGTCGAATGACGCAGCGACACTGGGCGATCCGGCCTCGGCGAAGTTGCGAGCGATGGTTGTAACACGGAGACGTTGTTGGCCCGAAGAGTGTTGGTAGTGTGTGACAAATTGGATGAGGCCACGGGAACCCTGTTGGAGAGGTTGGCCGGCGGGGGTGACAACTTCGAAGTATACAGCGGTGGCGGTGTGGGGGTTGAGGACGTTAATTTTCCAGGCGGAGGTTTGGCCTATCCCGATTTCAGTATCACCGACGCAGGCGGATTTTTTGGCAGCAGAGATGGCATGGCCAATAAGGCCGGAGACTTTGAGCTCTTTTGTTGTCTGTGTTCAAGGTTAGGTTGTTATTGACAAGTCGAATCGGATAATAACGGACCTGAACGTCAAAGGTGGCGTTGAAGCCCATCAAGAGGTTACCTTGGTCATCCTTGTTGAAGACGCGCAAGAAACTCTGCTTGAAGATGGAAGTTGTAAATGAGTCGGATAGGACAATGACACCATTTGTCGAATTAGGGAGGGATTTCATTTCCAGGAGACCGACTTGATCAAGACATCCAGCAAAGAGGTCGATGGCGTGTCCGTTGTTTGATGCGTGCTTTGCAATGCCTTCGTAGAACTAGACACGTAAGGAATAAGATTGTGCTAGAAAATAGTAACTGAAAATCATTTACCTTCAGGGCGCGCTTGTAATGCTTAGCTGTGTCCTTATCGATATCATGATGGGAACGAATTGGTTCCTTCAATTCATTGCTGACCACCATTCCAGGGCCTTCAGTAGCAGGACCACCCGCAAACAGCATAATCCTAGCGCCCGTATTCGGATACGTTGTCTCAAGTAATCCAACCGCCACGCTAACTGCAACACCGGTGCACCTCAGCGGGCGTTTATCATTCGCCACTGGCCAAGGATCTCTTGTGAGGTTTTCAAGAATGCCGGTTAACTGAAATTCACACTGCTGAACGGGCATGAGGAACCTCGCCGCGCCAAAGGTGGTGGTTGGGACAGGCTGTCCTGGGCGAGGAGCTGCGCGGCTTTGGGAGGAGAGACCAAGCATATCTTGGATTTGCTTAGCGGAGTATTCTTTACCGCCGCGGAAGACATAGGACTTGCTGCATTCGGCGTAGCCTATTTCGTGAACTTGAGCCTGGAAATGGATTGCTTGTTTTTGCACTATGTGAAATGGAAGAGGGGACATACCATGGTACCATAGGTAATGAGCCCAACGAGTGCATATGGTGGGATTAAGCTTAAACTGACTACGATAGCATCGCGTAAGGCTTTCAAGTCGTCCTCATCCAGACAGGTGTCGACGACGAAAAGGAATATCGGCGGAACGGGAGCTGGTCTAGCAAGGGTATACTCTATGGTGGTGTACTTTGGAAGGAGTTCGGCAGGAAGGTTTGTATTTGATATGTCCTTGTAATGCGGAGGGAATGCATTGCGCGAAAGACAAAAAGGACAGATCCAGAGTTTCCCTCTGATATCGATTTGGCTAAAAAAGCATCGCGTGCAGTGACCGTATCTGGGCATCGTTATTCTCACTGCTTACCAGTATGGATTAAGGATTGCCCGGCAGGGGGGTT
>Ga0307517_10007800_pt1 | contig 15521 bp, 12 predicted proteins | sample 23_EM_MG_FD_194515 | JGI IMG/M metagenome (GOLD analysis project Ga0307517, IMG submission 194515) | Populus trichocarpa ectomycorrhiza microbial communities from riparian zone in the Pacific Northwest, United States - 23_EM | ecosystem: Host-associated > Plants > Roots > Unclassified | place...
TGCAATAAATTATTTATTTATTTATGTAAGGTGTCCAGATTAGTTTGCGTGTATCTTGACCAATTCTTATAGATTCTGAAATTAATTACTAGGTAAGTCTCCAGTAGTTATCAATATTAGTAATTACATGGCTCAAGAGGAATAAATTTTTTGGTCCAAGATCTTTTCATGACCATTTATTTAATGATTATAATTTTTTTTTTTTTTATTACAGACACTCATGAAAAGTTAATAAGTCCACTAATAGCATGGTCCCCGCAGCCGCCTAATTCAAGAAAAAATTAAAAAGGTTAATGCTTCTATCCTCGAGTCGACTCATTAGTGGTAGCCATTGAAGTATATCTAGGGGCGAGAAGTACGCCCGACGTCATAAAGGTTATAGCATGATTCTTACGGGGGCAGCTTTCATGGACCATGCGGTAGCTTTTGAGAGGTGCTGGAGCAATGAAGCTAAGGCAGGAAGGGAACTAGTAGACAGATACTTTTAACTGTGAGGATGTGCTTTTGAATTACTTATAGCAGTCTAGTTGTATTTTTGAGAATTTTTTATTTTAGTTACGGTTTTTAAAAAATAAATTTTAAAAATATATATTTGATTTAAAATGTTGCCAAGTAATTTTTTAGGGGGAAAGACTTTGAATTTCTTTTCGGGGGCAAAACTTAAATCTTACTAGTTTTAGGCTTAAAATTTAAAATTATTCTTTTCACATAGGCATAATATTAATGAATTTTGTTTTGCAGGGCCTCAACTCTTGCCATCTCCCGTCTCGTCTCTTGGCTAGATAGATTATTGCATATAAAATAAATGAAAAATAAGATATTTCAGCTTATACAAAACTAAAAGTTAAAATTTACGTGAGGTTCAATAAAAAAAAAATATATTTAATTAATCAAATAATATTTTTATTTATATATATTTAAAAAAAAAACATGAACTACCACCATATGAAACCTATACATGTAAAGGGATACCATATCATGATTATAAAATCACACAAAAATGGAGCACTCGTAAGTAATCTCGAATCTTCTTACGGGTCGGGTCACTCCCTTTGTTTATCGGGTAAAGGAACCATGGTTGATTAACTTGATTTTTTGAATCAGCTAGTAGCTTCTTGTACCAGCACTCCACGTCATATTAGGTCATCTGATGATCCCAGGGTGGCAACAATACCCGTGGCTGATGATGCATTGGCATTTGGCAGGCCATTGTGGACCCATTGAACTATCAATCAAAACGGGCCCACCGGAATATTCTGGGTGCTGTGGACCAATCTGGACACCATCCCTCCCATATCTCATTTAACTATTTACTCAAACCGCCAGTGATGAAATCCTGGCTGGCTATATCAAGGCACCACGCCGAGCACTCCATATCCTTCTGGCCCAGGATTTTAAGGTTGGGCTAGCAATGGTCGCAGCTGTTAAATTCGGCCCATGACCTCTTATAACTCCATCATCCTTTTTTTTTTCTTTTTTTTTTTATAATGAATTTCAAATCATTTGAACAAAAAAGAAATATAACTCTGCAAAGCCTAAGTCGCCATGATGGCTACTTTGCATTCTGCCATTAAAAGTCACCAAGATGCCTACTATTAACTGGTAATATTTTAGTAAGCAAGTCAACACCATGCACTATTCATAGAAACCAAAACCATTCATGATCCACAAACAAAGAAGATAGAATCCCTCGTGCTATGCCAAAATCCTCGGCTCGTGTTCCCTCTACTTTTGAATCTGCTGCCTTTTCTGCTACTCAAATTGTCACCAAATAGGCCCCATCTCATGGGCGACCATCTCTCGTTGTTCGAAGGACTGCCGAGGCCTAGCAACAGAGAGTCTGCTCGCCTTTGTACATATTAGGATGATTATTGACCTTCCTGATTTGTTAGATTAACTATGGCAAATTTTGAACGTCAAACCTTCTCTTTGAAGGCATGTGCGTGGCCAAAGCGTTAAATTACTCAAATCTTACTGCACAAGCGAAGACAGTTATAGTTCGTACAAAATCGGCTCATACGAGACATCAACATCGGAGGAGCATAACTCTGTATGCAATGTCCCCTCATGCGCCACATGATGACAACTGGAGAAGGAAAACCTGCCGCCAATTCCGTGCTCAATCGGCCCCTACTGAGTTATACAACGGAAACACAAATTTGTGTTGCCCCAATGAGGAATGGACTATTTGCCGGGTCAAGCTCTTGTTGGCGTGAATTGGAAAGCAGACGAGTAAGTGGAGCGCTGGTATTTGACAGAACTTGAAACTGCCTGAAGGGCGAAGGGTTGCTGACATGATCAAGTTCAGCTGCCGAGCAAGTCTTTTTCGTTTTGTTATGGAGTGTTTAGAAGTATTTGATAGAAGTTGTAGTTGTGTTTTAAATGGAAATATATTAAAATAATATTTTTTAATTTAAAAAAAATTATTTTTAATATAGTATATTTATTTAAAAACACTAAAAAATATTAATTTAAAATAAAAAATAAAAAAAAATTAAAATTTTTTAAATAAAAAAAAATTCTAAAAGTGGAGTGGGCCGCTGCCCACATGGGTACCACGTTGCATTGTTCTCCTTAATTTATGTCAATGTGTACTTACTGCGATTGTATCCCTGAATAAATTCTCAACATCTAATAAGAAGCTTTTTTTTAAAAAAAGAAAAAAACAAACTAGGAAAAGAAGCAGTTCATGCTCGAAATTTCATAAAAATGGAAACCAGCTTGATGTGTACCGTAACAATCTTTACATTTTAAGCACAGGAAACCACGCAATTAATGTCTACAATTCTGGAAAAGCATGGATCACTTTCATTGTTACGTTGCCTTCCAGCATATAGGTCCAGGTCTTTCAACATGACGAATGATAATAATAATAATAAAAATTTATAGCAAGAACTAGGTTATTCCGCCGTGCTACGTTGTGATTATGATGATTTTTTGTAATGTTTTTTTAATAGAAAAAAACCTAGTGTGAATTGATCTAAAATATAATTTAGTCATCTTGACGGGTTTAAAAACAATCTAAATGACCGGTAAAAATATAATTTAACTATTTAAAATGAGATTGTTTTTAATAAAAATTAAGATAAAAACATATTGGATTGATTTGAGTCAACCTGAATTAACTTGTTAATCCATATACCAAGTCATAAAATCATGATAACCTCATATAAATCAAATTAAAATAAATTAAGAAATCAATAAACCTAACATTGAAGGATGAAACTGAAAAAAAAACCCATAAAATAACCCGAGTCAACTCAGGTTAACTCGCAAAACCTGTGTCTCGAATCATGAAATCATGATAACCCAATAAAAAGCAAATTAAAAAAAAAAATTATAAAGCTTAATTTTCAACCAATTCAATGTTTGAAGATAAAATTGTAAAAAATAAAAAAATTGATAAAAAAGATGCAAAAAATGAATTGAGTCAACAATGATTAACTCGTCAAACCCGTAATCCAAGTCATGAGATATGAATAACCTCATAGAAAATATATCAAAATAAATTACAAAGCCTAATTTTCAATCAATCTAAAATGATAAAATTGAAAAAAAATCAATTAAAAAAAACGAAACCTCAAGTTAATAAAGTTAACAGATTAATCCATACTCTAGATTACGAGTCTAAAATAACCTCATAAAATATAAATTAAGAAAAATATAAAATATAATCGTCAACAAATATAATGTTAAAGAATGAAATTAAAATTGAAAAAAATATATATATTAGCAAAAAAAAAAAACAAAAGAAGAGAAAAAACATTATTCTAGTGAATAATGTGATATGAGGAGGTAAAAACCCCTTATCCTTTAGTTTTTTTTATTAATCAATTTAATATTAAATAATAAAATTAAAAAATAAAAATTAATTAAAAAAACCTGAGTCAACTAGTTTAAGTAGCTAAATTCGCGATCCGTATAATAAAAATGAGATAAATCAATAAAAAATAAATGAAAAAATAAATGAAAAAATAGAACACTACTTCAAAATTAATAATATAAAAACACCTCCTTTGATTATTTTGTAATTGTTAACTGGACTATCGGAGGTGTTGCTTTCAATTCTCTTTTGGCAACATGGTGGCTGTCTCCATCTGAACATAAAACTGTCAACTACCGAAATGTTTTTGCACATCTAAAATATTCTCAACTACCGGAAGAGGAGAGGTGGCAACTTATAAATATCAATTCACCCAGTTGATCACTAATACTCGACACTTGTAGACAAAGATTTGTTACATTTTCAAAGTTGCTTTAACCGTGAAAACACACTTTTCCCTCAATCTAAGGTTAGAAAATCAATATTGTCGAACATGTCCCAGATTCTAGCTGAGAAATTGCTGGTTACAAAACTCCTCTCGTTTGAGATTGGCTACGATTTCCCCGTTCGGTAGGAGCAGAGACAAAGGTCCATGTGTCTTGCTGAGTGGCGAGATTAATGCCCAGTTATCTTTGCTTCACCAATATATTCTATCTCACACAGATCTCGACGTTTTTCATTTCACATTCAAGTTTATACTTTATTGGATTAATTAAAATTAAAAAAATATATTCTATAGCTCATTGCGTCTAAACCATGTTTTATAGTATATCCAAAAGTTTTTTCAGCAAGGAAAAATGTCCCAAGCCAAAGTGAAAAATGAATACTTTTGATTTGGACCCATCATAAAGCCTCTTTCTTTTCACATGCATACAAACAAGAGACATTGAGAACAACACCCACCAAAACCATCCTCTCCCCTCCCCAACAAAGGAATGACCTTTTATCTGTTCCTCCACAACCGAGCACATCCTTCCACTCTCACCATCACCACCATTAAATTTAGATCATTATATCGAAAACCCACACTGCAAAACATCGAGAAAGATTAAGTGGGAGGGAGAGGAGATTGGTTTGGTTTAGGGGCTAGTGTGTTTGAGAGATGTGGGATGCTTCAGGCATTGATGAATCTGTTTTCGTTATGTCTTAAGCCATTTGGGCATGGTAGAAGTAGTAGTAACAGTGATTCAAAGCTTGAGTCATTTGTCGGTGTTAGCAAAGAAGGGAAAGATGGTTTGCTTTGGTATAGAGACGTTGGAAGATACTGGTCTGGTGAATTTTCAATGGCTGTTGTTCAAGCTAATCAAGTAATTGAAGACCAAAGCCAGATTGAGTCTGGACCTTTTGGAACTTTTGTTGGTGTTTATGATGGTCACGGTGGACCTGAAGCTGCACGTTTTGTCTGTGATCACTTGTTCAGGCACTTTCAAGGTCTGTTCTTTTTAAATATTTTTGATCAAATATCTAAAAAAGATTTTTACTTTAAAGAAAAAAACTTTGCCGTGTTCCTTTTATGTCATTGAATTGGCCACGTTTCTCACTAACCTTTGTGGGATTCTCAATCAATCAGCTTTTTTGCTTTGGAGATTTTGAAAGGTTCTGGTAGTGATTTTCTTTCGTTGCTCTGGATTTTTTTTTTTTGTGAATTTAGATGAGAAGCTATTTTGTACAGTTGTATTGGATGATAGAGAGCTACTTGTTTTCAGAGTATAATATAGTGAAGAAAATTTATTGGGATTTGAAAGACGGGATTTTGCATGTGAATGTCATGGACTGGGAGGTCAGTACTTATTGGTAATGCTTGCTTTTAATTGCTGAAAGTGATTCAGTTTTTTGGAGCTGTTCACTTTTGTGGTTGTATCTGTCTTGTCAATTTCATGGATAACTATTAAGTGATATTCAATCGGATTTTGCTTTCTGTGTAAGCTTCTGATTGGCTTTTATGAGTTTGGAGTATTTTTTTTTCTTACTTTAAATTGCAGTTTTAAACTTGGAACAGGATGATTAAATGTAAGCTTAATGATTAGTGTTTAGCAGCCAACTGCCTAGTTTTTGCTATCGATACCCAAAACCAATGCAATTTCTTACTTCAAAAGTTTTCAGATTCTTCAAGGCACTATTTGCAGTGTTTAGGAATTTAACATTTTGGCTTTTAAAACCTAAATTCCTACAGCTTTTTTTTTTAGATTAAAATCTAAGCTAGTGCTTCTAAAATGTGTGCTGGACAAATGCATTAGCTCTAGGTAGAAACTAGATTTTGCTTAAGGGTGACGGGGGCTTTGAATTCCAGTGAAAAAACAGGGCATATATCTTCCTCTTTTTTTTTATCATTTTTGTTTGTAAAATGTCTTGATATTTTTTTGGTTTAATGTCGTTTAATCTTAAAAAAGTATTGTGCCTTGTGTTGGCATTCTTAGGCTTTGTGGTTATGCAGCCATTTCAGCAGAGACACATGGTGTTGTGACAAGCGAGACCATCCAAAGAGCTTTCTGTGCAACAGAGGAAGGGTTTACCAATCTCGTGTCAGAGTTATGGAGCAGTCGTCCCCAAATGGCAACAGTTGGATCATGCTGTTTAGTTGGAGTGATATATCAGCAGACCCTCTTTGTAGCAAACCTGGGAGATTCCCGTGTTGTACTGGGCAAGAAAGTCGGCAACACTGGAGGTATTGCTGCAATACAATTATCAACTGAGCATAATGCAAACCTTGAGGTCATCAGGCATGAACTCAAGAACTTACATCCTAATGATCCCCAGATTGTTGTTCTTAAGCATGGAGTTTGGAGAGTAAAGGGGATTATTCAGGTTATTTCAAACCCCAATTTAACCTTCAGAATATTTCAAATTAAAACACATCTTAGGTGCTTTTGTATTCTTGTGTTTTTTTGTACTCTCGGAGTGATAAATTATGAAACTACTTGGTGGGCTGGAATTTTTATGGTTCTTGGTTGTTTATCATTTGGTATTCATAATAGCTATCCCGACTTCTTTCAAGAAGTCGTCAACTTTGTTGTAGCTGTTAATGCGAAACCAAATTTACCCGTTGCTATACAATTATTTTTAAAACAATTTGTTTGAGTTATAGAATTGTGTCGAAGATTGTACAAGTTGCAAGAACCATGAACTGGAGATGAGAAAGAACAACATATAAGCCAATACCAAACCCCAGCACGATTCACATGCTCTGACAACCAGGTCTTTTGCAGATATGACTTCAAATATAGTTGAGATGGTTTTATAGTCATTGGTCAGAGAAAGGGTTCATGTATAGAGGCAAATTAGTTGATTGAAGATAATCTTCGCAGTTCTAGGTAACCTGAAATTCACTTTCCCCCCATAGGTATTCCCTTTTGTGCTTGATGGATAAAATGCACCCCATCTCAAGCTAGATGCTTGTTATTTATATTTTTTGACACGTTTAAGAAAATAAGCATGTTGATTATGAAAGGGAATTTGAACATCCTTTATCTAGCCTTTGCATCGATGAAGATTACTTTGAAGTCAAGTATGTTATGGAAACTCCTTGGAGTACATCTTGGTTTGCATCGGATTATCTTCATCTTGCTTCTTATTATTCATGGCACGTTCCTTTGCAAATTCTAATTTCAAATAATGAAATCCATGATTATATTTGATGCAGGTTTCTAGATCCATAGGGGATGTGTATATGAAACATGCACGATTCAACAGGGAACCAATTAATGCCAAGTTCAGACTTCCTGAACCAATGGACAAGTCAATCTTGAGTGCCAATCCAACAATCATTTCACATCCTCTCCATCCAAATGATTCGTTCCTTGTATTTGCATCTGATGGTCTTTGGGAACACTTGAGTAATGAAAAAGTAGTGGATATTGTCCACAGTAATCCATGTGCAGTAAGAGTTTTCCCTTGTGTATTTGGTTGTCATACTTTCTACATTGAATTTACTTTCATGCCTTTGTGCTTCTATTAAATAGGAAACAAATGACCATAAAGTTTTGACCTTTTTCTGGAACTCATATGCTGCTTGGTATTAGCTTAAAACTTGGTTGCTTGGTCATTTCATAAAAAACTCTCGGAAGAGTTTGGAAGGCAAACCTATGTCCTTTTCTCTAAGATGTATATAGTAAAAGCAAAATATCTTGGAATAGTTTGAAACGCAAACTTATGGAAGCATTACGGTGCATTTTATTTAGTAGATATGTTTGTCATAATCATCGATGAGTTTTTTAACATGATGTATTTGAGTTTTGACAGAGAAGAGAACTGCAAAGTATCATCATTGATGAGTTTATACTTTGTATCGTATTTGGATTGTTCATCCATGACCTTTTTTCTCTAGTTCTTTGCATGGATTATGCATTGATACCCAAGGTGATCCATGGTCAGTTCATTGTCATATAATTAGGCATAGCGCAGCCTTGGAGTTAAATGCGTTTGATAAACTCTGTGTTAGCTTGTTGATCATTGTGCTGGGATGCGTGTCAAGGAACCATTCAATGAGATTAGATATTGGTGGTTTATATCATCACAGCATATTTGGAACTGACTTTTTAGATTGACTTCCTCTCGACTTTCATGAATTGCCTTGAATTGTTCGTGCATATTTGGTGTTTTAGATGGCTATTATCCACAGCAAAAGTAGATGTTATGCCAGTTCTGCCTTCCTTAAGACATGTGATTGCTGGGATATGGATGCGTGCACAGAAATGTAGATCATGCACTACGATCCAAAACTTATATAGTTGTCTCACAACAGGTCTCACGGTTTTTTTTATTATTACCAGTGAAGCTATCAGCCTCACTGCGACTATTCTTGCATTTGACGACCCAGGTTTAGCTCTTGGTTCATTCTTCATCTTTTTTTTTCCCTTCATGTGTTCATTTTTTTTTACTTGAAGGATGCATTTAAGTGGTGGTTAACTGTATTCTTAAATTTATGCTTCGTATATGTAGTTCTTGCTCTAAATTTATCTGTGTTAGTATTCACGAGCTTGTTTTACTGCAGGGAAGTGCCAAGAGGCTTGTCAAGGCCGCCTTACAAGAAGCGGCTAGAAAAAGAGAAATGAGATATTCAGATCTACAGAAGATTGACAAGAAGGTTCGACGACACTTTCATGACGATATAACTGTAATTGTTTTATTCTTAAACCATGATCTTATATCCAAATCCAAAAGCGCTGTGCAAACACCGCCGGTTTCCATCCGAAGCGCTAATTAATCACCCGTTGGCATATTTCTGCTGCCTTATCATGGACACACGCAAAAGCATCCTAGCGGATCAAGACACATATCAAGGCTACAGAGCTGCACTGACAAAGCGGTCGCGGTACCTGAGTGGGAATTCCAAGATTTAATTAAGAGCTTTAGAATTTGTAAAAATGTTGTTTGTCAGGCAAATAAATAGATTGCTGCTAAGTCCGTGGATACCCTGATTATATTTTTACTTAAAATGTGTTTTGCATTTTTTTCAATAATCTATTTGCATGTCAGACATATATATCAAATGTTATAAATAGGGTTTGGAAATATTTTGTAGTAATTAATTATGGTTTAAAGTGTTGTTTTTTATAAGAAATATATTAAAATAATATTTTTTTATTTTTAAAAAATTATTTTTGATATTAATACATTAAAATAATTAAAAAATATAAAAAAATTAATTAAAAAAAACATGATTTAATGTGCTTTTTCGAACACACCCTTCCTTCATACAAGGTGTGGTAGGCCCAGAGGGGCAGGCAACTATCCAAGAATATCGAAAATACCATGGGGTCATCAAAACCTTTGAACGACATGTCAACATGCCTCGAAACACGAGGGCTTATTTATTTACCAAAATCAACCCAAATTCAAATTCCATGGCCGTGTGAGTCCCTGACTGGCCTCCAGCGGAATTCCTTTCTTCTCTACGCAATCCATCAAATGCACCTTCCCTTAATTCCTCTTCTTCAAATCAAACAGTTATCAAACATAACTTCATGGCTACGAAACGAAATCAATCTCAAGCTTTTTATTATTGCTTTATTTCACACTGACTCTCCTCTTGTCTCACTCCCACTCAGCACCACAACCCATCCGTCGTGACCCCGGCCCCCTCACTGGCACCATAGCGCTTTTCACGATGTCCGTGACAGCGTCCGATCCGATGTCCGCCCCATGCTCCACTCTCGCGCCGAGGTATCACTACAATATTTAATCATCAATTAGATTACAATTACAATTTAGATTCGCAATAATTCATTCGTGCTCGTTTTAGCTAAACTTCACGTCGTTTTGAATCATGTAGTAATTGTTTGTAATTCCACTGAACTGCGTCTTTTATTTTCAGCTGCCAAATAGTCCGCAATTCCAGTGTTGCTGATTGTCTGTTCGTTTAAGTTAAAAATTTTAATATCTACAGCGTAATTCAAGTGAAAAACACAGATTCTTGCATTTCTGTTAACTTGTATTTATTTATTTTGTGTTTATGAGATAATTGATTTCATATGTTGTGGTGCAGGTTCCGTTGGAGGTGAATGCAGTACTGATAGGTTTTAATGGCGATGGAGGGTGTAGGTTTAGTGTAGATTCACATAAATTACAAGATTTTCTGAGGACCAGCTTCTAAACTCACAGACCTTAATGTTTGGAGACCGGTGAGCCTCTTGACATTGAGCATCAAGTCATTTTTAACGTGTTTCCGGCAAGCTCTCCCTAAAGTTAGCATTTTTAACGTGTTTCCGGCAAGCTCTCCCTAAAGTTAGCATTGTTAAGTAATTGTGTTTTGCACGCTTTAAGTTACAAAGTTGTGTTTGTAATGTTGTAGTGGAAAGTCTTCAATACTACCACTGCACCGTTGCATTTTCAGCTGAGAGTTCAGTTTTGTGGGCTGCATTTGAGTTTTGCTTGAAGGGACCCATAGAGAGGAGATGCATTACAATGGGAGAATTGGAGAATTTCCTGAGTATTAGTAGTTTTTTTTACTCATTATATGATAGGAATACACGAGTTGTGTTTTTATTTGTGCTGTTTTGTCAATAGGCTGGGCAGCCAGAACTGATTGCACTTGAGAAGGCATCGACACAGAATATGGTTCCTGCTGGGAATGCATGAGAGGTGAGTGATGCTGTGGATATAATATGTTCATTGTTTTGGGGTAGTAAGGTGGAGTGTGTTTTTACAGGAAATTCTGAATTCTGTATTTTCTTTTACATGGACTGATTTTGGAAGGAAGTGCCAGTATTTCACAAACTATATTCGTACATAAGAGTACTCTGCCAAAGATAATGACCGACCCGTGCCTAATGCAATCTTTCTTGTAAATTTTGATAAGGTATGGTTTTCAATTTCAATCCTCTTTTTCTGGAAAAATCAGTTTATTTTTATTTCTAATTTTCATATAGAAACAACCATTTTGAGGTTGGAAGTCAAATGCTCATAATGTTTTTTTCCCAGACGATAGCAATACTAGTTTCGGTTTTGTCGGTTTTGTGTTGGTATTATTCATAATGGTGTGAAATTTACTCCCTTATGATCATGCGTACCTTGGTTTGGCCCTCGATTGCAGGTGAGAATGGACCTTGGAAATAAGGAAATTGACCTTGACAATGTATGGCAAATTAACTTAAAGAGTTGTCTGATGAAGACTTGAGGAAACAAAAGGGAGAGACTCAATATAAGTGTGGCTGAGTTCAGACAGGTACTGGACACGATCAATATGTTATCATGTGTCAAAGTAAGAGAGAGTCATTTGTGGAACAGTATTGGTTGTGCCTGAAGTTTCCTTGAGTTTAATTTTGGGTTGGTATAAAATGCAAATATAGCATTCGAAATGGACTTTGTGGTTAAGGATTTAGATCGAATATGAAATTCTTATTTGATAGCCAAATCTTGTTTCTTTGGTGTATTTGTTGCTCAATATCGCATGAACTTCTATCAAGCATGTTTGAGGTGATGCAAGCAGAAAATAGTGGATCCTTTTATTACATTTCTTGTTTGTTATATTTTCATGAAATTTTTAAGATCACTGGTTCAGCTTCAGCATACAGTGACCTTGAAATAGTAAGCTATGAAGTTCATAAAACCTATTTCTGGCATATCAAAATCCATTAAAAATCATAGAAAAAGTTCATTTGCAAGTACTTACAAGATTTTATTTTAGCTGCAGATTACTAGTTCCAGTCGAGTTGGACGTGTGTAAACTGCAGTTGGTGAATTATCTTATGGTTGTGAATCTCAGGACAATTGCTACAGAGTATCTAAAAACCCCCCTCGGTGAACCTGTCAAAGGCAAGAACAAGACAACAGCCAAACTATGGTTGGAGAAGTTCTACCAAAAGACAACGAACTTGCCAGAACCTTTCCTGCATGAATTAGTTGAACGGTTGGAGAAGTACCTAGATGTAAGTCACCCATGTCTAGAATAGCGCCTTGGAATTCACACTTGCAGAATTGTTCAGTTGATTTTATTTTAGTTTTAAATAACAGCGCCTTGAGGAACAGCTTGTAGATCTGTCTTCTTTGTTGTATGATCACCGGTTACAAGAAGCACATTTGAACAGTACAGAAGTTCTTCAAAGCGCTCTCTTCACCCATCAGCAAGCTAGCTTTGACTTATTTAATCCTCCATTAGATGATTATTTGTCTTTGGTTATTCTCCTCCAAACTGTATATATGCTTTAATTTGACTATTTCAGTGGGTTAAGTTTTAATTTTACAGTCCATAATGCAGGTATGTTGAATATTTGACTAGAGAGAGAGAGGGAGAGGGAGAGAGAATGAGATGCTGTAACATGGAGTTCAAATGTCCTGTACATTCGTCGCGGACTTGTATTTACGGAGGGATTCTGCCTGCTGGGTTCTTTGTGTATTTTGTCGTCATTTTCTTTTCTAATCCCGTCCGCTGACGATCCCAACCAAGAGACTATTCTCATTTTTTGAAGGCATTGATGTTTTGCTAAAATTGTCATAGAATCGTCCTCCCTCAATTTGTTAAAATTTTGCCCATAAAAGTTTTTCTATATTCACTGGAATATTCAGGTAAGATTCCATTTCCAGTATCAGGTCTGAACTTCGACATGGTACATCACCCTTCCATGGACATCAAAAATGAAAAAAAAGAAACGATTTAAAATAAAAACAGATCAGACATAGCTTTCTAGGCGGCAATTGTGCATCAATTAAAGCAGCTGATAAACAGCTTGCTCAGAGCCCAGTGCATATTCATCATCTCCGCATCAAACAATCCTTACAAAAACCTAATCAAAGTAAAAGTCATGGTGTAAAACAAAATCACCACAAGAGAAGAAAAACCCATCAATGGAAAATCATCATTAATAACAACGGAATAACGAAGGGGTCCTCAGCAATTATGCTTGTAGTTGTCATCCAGTGAAAACAATCAGGTCTCAAAGATTACATGCCATCATAGGATCCCCGCGCCATATACACACTGATCCAAAACAAAGAAAATTTCACAACTATAAAGAAGATAGGAAAGATAGATTTGGCAGGGTATAATTCACTGCGCCTGTGGAGAACAGAGGCGCAGCGACTCAATTTCTGCTCAAACTCTAAGCCTCTTGCAAACGAAAAAATATTTTCAAGAAACCAAAAACAATTACTGTATTTAAGGTTTCTATCAAGAGGCATCAAATGAGTAAACAAGATTTAAAACACGCAAGAACATACATAAGAAAAATGAGAGAGAGAGAGAGAGAGAGAGCACGAAAGGGCAAGAGAGAAGCGTAGCGAAACATGTTAATCGTCACATCATGATAAAACCCTAAATGGCTTCTGCTTAATTTGGTCATGGGATTATATACTGGTAGCCTGCAGGAGCTGATAGGGTTTTTTGGCTCTGCGGATTACCGAAAAACCCCTCTGTTTACACAATATATAAAGTAGACTTGAAAGAGCCCAATGGCAAGTCATGTCCACAACTCATTGTTAAAGCTTTGAATCCAAACCCAACCCATATCACCTTGTTCTTTCTTTTCTATTTTTTTAGTTTTTATCGAGAGGCGTTGCCATGAGGGAATTATTATTTTGTTTCTATGTTTTTAATGAAATAATTAGTTCATCTCTTTTTATTTAAAAATAAAACGTTGAATTCTTATATTTTATTTATTTTATTTATTCCTTTTAGTTTCTTAGATGATTTTGTTATTTATTTTCTAAAATATCTTCTTTTTAATTAAAAAATTAAAAATTTACTGAAAGATGAAAGTTTAGAAATCTCAAAAATAAATTATGATTTTTGAAAACTATTGACTAACTTACAAGGTCATTAGGTTTAATTCGCTAGATTATTTCTAATTACTTATTTATAATACAGATCGATGTGATTAGTTAGGTCTTTAATTAATTAATACTATTATTTTATTTTATTTTTAATTAACAGGAGGTCAAATTAAGATGAATGTTCAAGTTTTTCTCTAAAATTTTTTACTTAATAAAACAAGAATGGAATCACACTATAGGATTTTAACCTACAACATTAAATTTTAAAGATCTATATTCTACCGAACTGAACTAATAAACACAAACACTCTTAATAATCTACGCTCATTTTCTTTCGACTTCTTTTGACATAAAAAAACATGGGATTAAACATGGCTCATTCGAATTAAAACTAATTTTAAGAGCGGCTTAGCTCGGATTGCAAATGGACAACTCTCAACATTATAATTTTGGTTTTAGGGTTGTATCGAGAAAAATAGATGCAGTTTGCAAGAAAGAATCTTCTTACAAAACCCAACTTATTGGTTAATTCTTTGTTTATAATTTGACCAAAAGGATCTCCAAATCCGAAAATCAATCGACCATTAAAAGCATTCATGATAGACAATTACAATTTTGTTTTTTAAAGTGACAAATTAAGCAGGTTCATAGAAGCAAAAGATGCACTCTTTTTCTCCATCTCCATCAAGGTTTTCTAACTTTTATACCCATTCCCGTTTATATTAGAGGTGATTTACTACTTACTTTCTATACCCGCCATCACAAGAGGTGAATTTGCACCGGAGGAAGGTTCATGTGATTTTATTTTATTTTTTATCAATTTATATGGAGTTCACAGATCATCAAAAAAAAAATATGTTGCAACTATCAACAAGGTTAATCAAAGGTAATTTTAGAAAAAAATAATTACATAAAATTGTTTTAAATATATTTTGAAAAGATTATAAGTATAATAAATGATTTATGTGTATAAATTCGAGCAGGGAGATCCACGAGTAAAGGATACTTTACCCGTCTCCATGACTCAGGACGCCGAGTATTGTTTTACTCCTTTCATCCTCTCACTTCTAGATGGACAAAATTTCCTCCATCTTCACTCGAATGGTTAAAATATTTGGTATTTGCAAGTCTGGCTACATCATCAACCTTCAATTTTTTTTATTTTCCTAGACAATCATGCACACAAAAGGATATTAAAGGAGTTGTTTGGTATTATTTATCTTAAAAAAAAACATAAAAATTGTTTGTTATGGATTTATTTTATTTTTTTGAAAAAAATAAAACCAACTATTATCACAAAATTTGGAAGCAGTTTATTTGATTTTGAGATTTTTTTACAGTAGTTGGTTTCTATATTTTTGAGGGAAAAAAAACTTCTATCTTTGTTTTAAAATTTTCGAGAAACAAAAACGGAGGACATGAAAATACCTCCAACCCCAAGCAAAATCAAAACGATCACAATTTAGGGACACAGTGAGTCCACATCTGCGCG
>Ga0307517_10007801_pt1 | contig 15521 bp, 10 predicted proteins | sample 23_EM_MG_FD_194515 | JGI IMG/M metagenome (GOLD analysis project Ga0307517, IMG submission 194515) | Populus trichocarpa ectomycorrhiza microbial communities from riparian zone in the Pacific Northwest, United States - 23_EM | ecosystem: Host-associated > Plants > Roots > Unclassified | place...
TTATTAATTTGAATTATAAATGATAACATTAAAAATAAAAATAAAAACTCAATCCTAAATGATTAATTTATTACAAACTTAAATGTTAGGGTTTTGAATTAGAGATTAGGTTAATTAAATTGTGAATTAACAAAATTATTTTGTTAGAGTTAGTGTTGATTTAGGTTAAATTATGGATTATACTAAATTACATATAAAATAATAATATTAGCTATGAAATACATGAATTTGATTGAGAATTTTGTTATGGTAGTGAAATTTGAAGAATGTAGATGTTCACCGATTAATTTAATGAATTGGGTTTTAGCCAGTTATATTACTGTTATGGTTTTGTTGATAAATTATGCACTTTAATTACTCCAATTTTTTATGGTAGCGAAATTTGATGAATGTAGGTGTTCGCCGATTAATTTGATGAATTTGGATTTTAGCCGATTATATTATCGTTATGGTTTTGTTGATAAATTATGCACTTTGATTAATCCCAAGATATTAATAAATTAGAATTATGTTTTGTTGTGTTGTTTGATGGAATGTTTGGTAATTTAAGAATATTATGTTTTCATGGTGGTATTATTGTTAATATTGATAATGGTATCACTTATAATGAAGGAAGCCATGAGTTCCTAACTCCTTCATTACACATGTCCCTTAACGAGTTGTCTAGAATGTTATGTAATCGATTAGGCTGGAATATATTTGAAATAAAAGTTGAAATTACTTGGAGGATGTTGCAAATCGGGATCAATCAAGCTCATTATGTCAGCAAACCAATCTATAGTAATGGAAATGTGAATTCAATATTTAGGTTTGTGAGGATTAATGTGATAAATATGTTTGAGCTTTACTTGAATAGTAGACCTAGACGAAGAAACTCTTTTAGTATGGAGTTAACCTGGGTTCCAAGTAACTCTTAGAGAATCACACAAGCATCACGATCAGTTGGTCTATGTAAGTTAGGTAATAATGCAAGTAGACAAATATTGGTGCGGGAAATTGTTAATATAAAACCTCAATTGGGTATAACATCTACTCCATATTGCTATGGATAATCTAAACCAAGTGATGATGAAGATGACTATCACATTAATAGAGTTGAGGTTGAGGAGGAAGATGGGGAGGATGGGGGTGATGGGGATATTGAGTTAGTTGAACCTATTAATCAATACATGACTCTTCGTGCTTCTAAATTTAAGGTTGTGAGTGTGGATGAACAATATGGATGCAATGATTGGGCTAATAGTTGTAGGCATTTGGGCTTATCAATTGATAAATTGGAGGTCGGAAGGAAATTTAGAGACAAGAATAAATGTATTCATACAGTAAAGTGGTGGCATATAAAGAATTCATTGCAGTAGAAGGTCTATTATTCAACTACTTATGTTCAGTTACAATATGTTCAGGAACTAGTTTGTAAATGGTATTTGCATAGGCGATATCACCAAAGGTCTAATTCATAGGAAATTTCAAAATTGAAAGGGCCACACATATGTTGGAACCCTCTTGTTTTGCAACGCCATCGTCAGATTGACTCAAATTTTAATTGCTAAGGTGATGTTGAGAATTGTAAAGAAGGATTTAAGTATGATGATGTATCAATTCAAGGTATCGTGGAGAGAAATTATAAACATGAAGTCTTCTATTGAAAGGCATGGATGACTAAACAGAAAATATTGGAGTGATTATTTGGTACACATAAAGATTCATTTCAAAACTTACCTAGAATGCTACTGGCCATCAGAGATTCACATCTAAGAATAATTGTCATTTGGGATCATAAAATGAATTTTGGGCATTTGGTGCTCCAATTGATGGGTTTCAATATTATTGTCCTCTAGTTAGTATTGATGGTACTCACCCTTATGGTAAGTACAAGGCAAAGTTGTTGGTTGCAGTTTCTTATGATGAAAATAATAAAGCTTATCCATTATGTTTTGCTATTGTCGAAAAAAAGATGGACAATAATTGAAGTTGGTTTTTAGATTTGCTTCATTAATATGTGATCGGTGGTCGCACTAAGTTATGTATTATATTAAATAGACAAGTGTCAATTAAGAATTCTATGGCATGTATTTTTCCCAAGCCTATTAGGTATCATCGATATTGTTCATGACACTTTATGAGTAACTTCAACACTAAGTTCAAAAATGTTGTCTTGAAAAATATGTTATATAAGATGTGTACAAATCCTTCTAAACATGAATTTGACATTTTATATGAGGATTTGGTGGAGACTAATGATGCAATTAGAGCATGGCTAGAAGTTGAACCTAAAAAAATGAGCATTGTCATATGATTTCAGTGGTCATCGTTATGGCAATACAACCACGAATTTGTTAAAGGTTTTTAATAATGTTTTTTAAAACTGTGTGGCTTGCCTATATCAGCTATAGTAAAAATAATATTTTTTAGGTGTAATAAATATTTTGTGGAGCATAGAGAAAAATTTAAAGATTTTTTGAGTCGTGATGTATTGTGGCCTCCAAATATCCTAGCTGAAGTACTTGTTGACGCGGCAATTTCTAGATCACACTTGATATCTCTCTATTTGATCTTGGAGACAAGATATTTCAACTTGAGACACCTATAATAGCTGGTGTTACAAGAGAAATATGGAAAATAATTAACATCAATGAAGCAACTTGTATTTGTGGTTAATAACAATTGTATCATTGATTATGTTCATACCTAATTGCATGTTGCACTTTACAAAATATGGACTATATGCAATTTGTTGATGATTTCTACTCCAACTTGTCATACAAAAATGCACATAGTCCTCGTTTTTAACCCTTGCCTTATATGCCGTTGTGGCCTGCATATACTAATCCAGATGTATATTGATATTAAACTAGATGTCAAATGGATAAGGGTCAAATGAAATCCACTCGTCTATATAATAAGATTGATGTTAGAGAAAAGCACTCACTAAATAGATATGGCATATACAGTCAAAGGGCCATAACAAAAAACCTTGTGAAACTATACAATGTATGTTATTTTCTATGTATTTTTTTAAATTATATAAACTTCAATTATTGTTTTAAATTCAATTATATGGATGTTCAATTATATTGCAAAGGCTAATAATTTGTTGATACAGGACTAAGAGGGAGGCATGGTTCGGACTAGAGAAGGTACTACATCTTCTATGAGTGCCAACAGGTAGGACCACTTGGTTATTGAGGCAGGTCCTAATCATAGGTCAATTTTATATATGTAGGATCACATCATTCCAATTATATTTGGAGCGGAGAGGTCACATCTTTAGATAAGTAGAATTTTTAAATAACTATTTAAATTAAACATTGTAAATTATTAGATTTTAACGATTTTAATTGTTTAAATAACTAAATTTCTTGATATTCAAGGTGATGATCTTGTAACACCTCGATAGCATACCTTGATAGAGTTGCATGAGCATGTCCTCCCATTTATTATCTACTCTGGTTTTTATGAGATCAACCAGCTGCGTGGCATACATTTTGACCACATATTGATTGCAGTTTTGGTTGAGCAATGGAGACGCGAGACACATACCTTCCATCTATGTGTTGGTGAGATGACACCCATACTCTAGAATGTCACCATGCTGATCAGTACTCTGATAGATGGAACCCCTACGACAGTACGTGGAGGGTTGATTGACAGAGATGCTTTATGTGATCGTCTATGAGGATGAATGCCTCCAGGTAGTGCTTATAGGGGTATTGCATCAAATTGACATGGTTGGATATAAATTTTAAGACCCCCCCAGCAGATGGAATAAAGGACTAATCGATTATGTATGCTTAAGCATACAAATTTCATATGTTTTGATGTCTTATTTTTCATGAGTACAACTAACAATGCATTATCGTTGTTCTTTCTGACACTGATTGAGGATTTCTAGGTCATTCTTAGTTACAACTGAGGGGCATACTTGTATATATATATATATATATATATATATTAAAAACTATGTAAAACATGTCTATAAAAATGGAAGAAAAATTGTCGGGTGTCTACTATTTTGCCAAGTATAATTATTTTAATTTCTTTGATTATTATAATTAATAGCATTTTAAATACTAACTTATAATTGTCAATGTTGATTAATATTGCTCTAATCATAAGAGCATATTCATATTGGATGTTCAGAGAGTTGAGGTAATAATATATTTGACATTGTCATTCAAAGGTCATTATCCATTGGTTCTAGGAAATAATAAAATAAAATTGATTCTAATCAACATGTTATTTATATAAACCGAATGTAAAAAAATATACTAACTTATGGCTTGTCATGTAGGATGATGTGGGGCTAGACATTTCATGATAAATCTCGCTCATATCCACGAGTTTTACCAGGATGAGCTGGACAATGGCCACATCAGGTATGTGTTACAAATGTATTGAATTTTATGTTATTTGAACATAAATTATTTAGTTTTGATTTGTTATCTAATATAATTCTTTTATATGTTATGATAGGCTATATAAATGTCATATATAAAGGACTCGATACTTTCAACTTTGTTTATATATCGTGAGGGATCTGACCTTTAATTAGCACAGATCATATGCACTGCTTTGACATTGTTGAGGTTCATTATCCATATCAGGTAATGTGACAATTTGAATGATCTCAGCATGTACCGGATTATGTTGATACCGGTGACGAGCTACACAATATTAGTTATCAGGGTAAACGCGAGGGAAATTGGTTGATGATTCATACATCTTACCTAGATCTTTAGGATACTAGAAGAGATCACGTTTTTAAAGAGTGGCATCTGATGATTGATGTAGATACCTATATGAGATGATATATGTCCATTATGCGTTGTTTTATTACACCTATTTGGTCACGTTTCATGAGGCATCCATGCAATCTGATGCATCCATATTATCCGAGACAAAATTGATTGGTATACAATATTGTTTTACATAGAACATTTATTAAATACTATATTAATGTTGTTATGGATGATGACTACTAATTAGTTTTTAATATACGTATAAATTTATTACTTGGTATAGGAGGCTTAGAAAACAGCAACAGTTATCCAAGAAGGTATCAATGAGATGGGATATATTGTGGCCAACACTATGCTCAATTATGTCATGAAGGACTTCAAGAGGTTAGGAAGGATGTGCGTTTTAAAGTGCTTTTAGTGAAAGATAAGATTATTTATCTTGGGAATGTTGAGGATGCGGGTCTGTTTACAAACATCCCATGTCTATCCACAAGGTTCCTAGGTTTATCCACGAACTAGGGTGATATGGGTCCTCCTCACACCTACATGGATATTACAGACCCGCCCTCAAGTTAGATGAATTGGAGTGATGCTTCAAGCCCGTCCATGAGTGCTTCGGGCCCTTTTACGAGTTGGAGTGATTATTAGATATAGTTACTTGTGATTTTATGTTATGAGAGTTATGAATAGATGTATAGTTAGTTTGATTTTAATAAAATGTTATGTTATGTTAATTGTCGGTCTAAATGTTTTACTTATAATTGAAAATGTTATGTGCTGCTTATGTGAATTGCATTTTGATGCTAGAAAACTGATTATTTGAAGTGTGAATTGTGATTTTTTTTAAAAGGAGTTAATGGCAAAAGAAATTGTTCTAGGATGAATCTCTTAGTTTACTCGCATATAACATATGTGACTCTCAAGTCACAAATAAAGAATGTGATTATCGAGTCGTAAATATTATACGTCACTCTTGTGTCGTAAATATTATCTGTGACTCTAGCAAATGTACTAGACCCCTAAATATATTTTTGTATTTGATATTTTACTATAAAAAAATTAATTGTGCTAAGTCTAAGCCTGGAAGAGTTGAGGCAAATGAACTTGATCGACTGAAATACCCTATAAAATAGTATATTCAATTCACTTGCTAAAATTTATCAATCATAAGATAAATGGAGCCCGCAGCTTGGATGAGTTAGGCCATACTCATCCTAGGATTGAGAATTTTCGCAAAGACAATTATGGTTATCTTTTTTACATATATAATTTTTTTTACATTCATCCTTACATGTATATTTCAATCTTTTTCATCATGAATAGTTTCATGATAACAAGAGCATGTGCAGTCAAATTATGCTTTTAACTGGTAAAGCATGACTATATTTTTGTACGAGTTCTCTAGCTATAGTGGAGTAGCATTTCATCATAAAAGGGGAAGGGCCTGAATGCAAGAAAAAGAAATTATTAATTTGAAAAGAAATTATTATTATCAGAGTGTATGAAAACTAACTCTAAAATACTATATGGGGATTAACTAAATTGTTTGTGATCATCAAAGAAAAATTAGATATATAAGAGCATATTTTTTTATATTGATCTAATTAAGGGATTTTAGGTACGAATTTTAACTTGGAGATTTTTTGTTATCTTATTAGAACAAGGTTAATTTATTGGAATGGGGAGACTTGCCTTTATCATGTAGCTTAAACCTCTAACAATTTTTACCACTAATGTTAAAAGTGCATGCTCTTCTCTATTGTTTTCTCATATGTTAAGGAAACATTATTGTTTCAAAACTAGAACTTAATTATGTTTTCTTTTTTTCTTTTTTTGAATATAACTCTCCACCAACTACTATAATGCTCTAACTGATATTATTTAATTTCATTAAATTTTTCTTTTATGGTGAAGTTATAGGGTTTTAAAATAGAATTATTTTTGGTTTCTTTCTGATTATAGTATATTAAGTTTAGATTTTGAATAAACATATGCTTGATTGTGGAAAATTAGTTCGTAAGTTCTAGAAGGGAGAGGTTATAAGCAAAGTAGGCTTTGGGATTAAACCCCCACACACATGCACTGGCCTAGCTCGATCTTTAGGCTAGGTGTAGCTATATTGTAAAATAATATTTTAAGTCATTATAACTACTATGTTTAGATTTAATTCTTGATTTACAGTGGCTAATTAAATATTGATAATAGTAGGAATTAATTATGGTTATTACTAGAATTAATTCTTTAACCTTTTAACTTTCAAAATTCACAATAAAAAGATGGGTGAAAGAAGAGTTTTCTACAAGTTTTTGTTTCAATTTTTTACTCACTCTTCCTCACTTTATTTTTAATATTTTCCTTCTTCTTTTGTGCTTTTTGTTTCCTCCCAAATATAGAGCTTATGCTCACTTTGTTGAAAGATAATTGAATTCTTTTATTTTGATTCAAATACCTTGTTTAAAAATATATCTAAATTAAGGTGGTGGTGTTAGAATCTTAAAAGACATATTGCAAACATCCTAGTTGCATCCAAACTTTTAGAGGAAAAAAGTTTTACGTAAAGTGGGCTTTGAACTTAAACTTATGTGAGCGTGCATTGGGCTAGCTCATGCTTCAGGCCAGACATAGGTGTAGGGTTATTGTAAAATAATATTTTGGAACATTATGGCCACCATGTCAAGTTTATTTCTTGATTTATAGGTGGCTAATTAAATGTTGATAATGGTAGGAATATATTTTTATCATTACCATAATTACTTCTTTAACCTTTTAGCTTTTAAAAATCACTATAAAAATGGTGGTGGAGGAAGAGTTTCCTACAAGTTTTTTTTCCAGATTTTTACGCACCCTTTCTTACCTTATTTTTAGTGTTTTTCTTCTCTTCTTACACTTAGTGTTTCCTCCAAAATCTAGGGTTTAAGTTTATTTTGTTGAGAGATAATTGAGTTCTTTTACTTAATATCTTATTTAGAAATACATTTAAACTAAGATGATGATGTTGAAATCTTGAGAGATATATTTCAAATATTCTAATTGCACAGGTGAAGAGCAATAAAGTCTCAAGAACAAAGGATTCATCCTTGACAACTACAAAAGTTCCATAACTTTAAAGCGCTTTAATAAATAAGTATCTATTTTTTAATTTAATTTAAACATAAATATTTTTATTATTAGTTTGCATGCTAGAACTTTAAATTAATTTCAATTGTAAATTTGAAAGCATGTTTTTCAAGATTTTTTATTTTACTTACTTGAAAATTTAAAATTGTATAAATTATAGACTTTTCTTAAAAAAAATTTAATGTTTTGAATACTTTTATTATAATAAATTAAGTATTTTTTACCTTCTAGTTTAATACAATTAAAAGTTAAAAAAACGGTCAACGTGTGTGACTCAACCTTTTGGAAGTAAACAGGAGGGGGGGCGGGCTGGACCGCGTTGTTTGGAGGCTTGGAAAATGTGATTCCTTTTGCTTGCGCACTCTTCTTTTCCATCTTTTCTTGTTGCATCAAACTCCTCCTCCATAAAGTTCATTTCTATTCATCTAAATCGTAGATAGAAAAAAAAAATTGGACTTTTGATAACCATCCTCTGAGTAGGAATTCCCAATCGCTTCCTTCACCTCACAGTCAACATCTCAACAATATCATTTGTAGGCTAGAAGGGCTGTAGCTAAAAACAAAATAAGTTTCCATTAATAAAAGAGAGAGTGCTTAGACTTGTGGTTTTTATAATGTGATGAATTGGGTCTTCAAATTTCCACCACTTGGATCCATTTAAGTTGTTAAAATTGGTAGCAGAGATGGAATCAAAGGGATTTGAAGATTTTATAAAGAGTATTTAGGTCAAAAAGATATTCAAAACAATTTTAAAAAATTACATTTAACATTTGTCCTTCCTTCATAGTTTAAAAGATTACGCATTGCCTCCAAGTCAATGCAGAATTTCAGATTGAGTTGCAATGTCCATCTTACCCTCATATAAATTGTAACTTAAAACCTTCGTATAAGTATCTTGAGATCTAATGGCTGTAAGAGAGAGAGATTGTCTCGAATGTAAGTGGGAGAGAACCATGGCTAGTGGCTGCTGGTGGCTGGGTCGTTGTTGTTGTCATGTTGGTTGAGGTATGTCAGCGTGCGTGGTAAGCATTCCTGTTGGTGGCTGGCGACGAGGAGAGGCAGTTGTTCGCCGTGTGTGGTGCTATTGTGAAGAAAGGGGTTGTTGGATTTGAAGAAGAAAACTGGGTATTTGGGAGAGACTTTTTTGTGTGTTTGGTTTTTTTTTTTTTCTTTTGATTATATGTGTTTTGAGGGGCGGCTGTGAGTCGGTAAAGGGAGTGGAATATGAGAGGTTGAAGGAGAGAGCCAGTGTGTGGGGCTGCTGTTGGCTTCCATGGAGTTGTGGCGCTGCTACTGGCGTCGTTTATTCGAGAGGTTGTTACTAGCAAAAGCGAGGATATCAGGTGGTTGTGTTCAGAGAGGGTATTTTTATCTCGGGGTCTTTGTAATCATTTTACAAAAAAAAATAATGGCAATCTTGTAAATACTTAATCAATTCTTGTTGAATTTTTTCTTGAAGAGTTAAATAAATGTAATTTCTCCAAAAAGAAAAGGAATATAATAGATTTCGAAACCAAAAGTAAAATAAAAACAAAATCATGCCACACACAATGACTTGTAACCAAATTCAAACCATGAGCTCACCAGTTGGACCTGAGAATTATTAACCTGGCACCGACATTGATTGGATTGCCATATATTACTCTTTGGCATTACCTTACACTTTTTTTTTAAGTGAAAAGTATAGATGAGTTTATTTTTAAGAAAATAATTCCTAATAAATTAAAAGTTTTCAAGTTTCTCTTTCAAATAAGTTCATGCATTTTTAAATTTTCTTACAAAATCCTCAATTAATTAAAGACTTATCATCCTACAATTTTATTCTTGTTAATTGATGTAATTCTTAGAAAAGTTTAGGGCAACTCAATGAAAAATATCATGAAAGGTTTCTTAAGAAAACTAAAAAATAAAAAAGGGCAATTAATTGATAATTTTTTTAAGTATATGAAGTGGAAAATGTAGTTTATCACGATTAAATATGAACCTTTTCGAAAGATAAAATGTAAAGGTGAACTTATTGGTATTAAAAATCAACAAATAACTTAATGGTAATTTACATTTTAAAAATGGATTTATATGCACTTTTTGAATTTGATATTAAGAGTATAAGAAGAGGTTCTCCCTTTGGTAACTCAATTTATGATGACAAACATCTCCCTCTACAAATTTATTGCTTTTAAAATTTTGAGTTTTTGAATCTACAATTTGAGATCCTAATTTTTGTTAGAGACAAACTAGATAGGTGATTTGTGTTATATCAGATGTTAGGTAAAATTTCTCCTAACATAAAAATATATATTAAGATGATGTCATTGTTCTTAAAAAAATAAGAAAAATATGAAATGCAAATTATTGACTTCACCAGGTTTAATAAGCCCGGTTAATTTAATAATATAATTTGAAAACAAGCATTGTAAATAATGCGAACAAAAAAGGCAAAAATTATATATATATATATATATATATATATAGGACAAGAAAAAAGAAAAGTTCGATAGAGACCTACCATCGCTCTGTCGTGGACATTGTTCAACCACAAGAAAGAGCTTATCGAGATAATTCAAACATCATTGCAAAAGGCTTCATGGCAACACCAAAAGAGGTTGCACACATCCCAAAAAGCAAGCTAACCAAAATATCATGAGATGAACATCTCATACTTATATTTAATCAATTAATTTAATTTAACTTAAAAACAAAATTTCTAAAAAATATATATAGGTTCAAAAGAAATCGACAAATAAAAAGACTTGAGACAACTTGGATCATTATAAAAATTAGTGAAAAATTTTATAGAAAGCAAATTAAGAAAAAAAAACAAGTCCAATATCCAATTAAATAAATATTAAAGGATGAAACTGAAGGAAAAAAAAAACACGAGCTTAAACAAAAAGGAGAGAAAAAAAACAAACTCAAGCGAATTTCATAAACCTAGGTTAATCTCTCAAACTCGCAACTCGTGAAATCCTAGATCCGGGCTCAATCAAGAAACTCAATTTTCAACAAATAAAATGTTAAAGCATGAAATCATTAAATACAAAAAATTATAAGAAAATTGTAGAGGAAACAAAATCAATTAAGATAATGAAGATCATATTGGTAGGAAAAACAATTAAGAAGGTTGAAATAAAAAAAATAAACATGTGAAAATCATCTCAAATAAAACAAATATCAATTAAAAAAATAAGAAAAATGAAAAATGAAAAAACTTAAAAGGGGTAAAATTAAAAAAAAATCAAACTTCATAAACCATCTCAAATAAAACAAATAGAAATCAAAAGACAAAGAACCAAATGTAAAGAAATAACAAATTGAAAGGTTGTTTTTAATTTTTGTAAAGTTAGCACTAAAATCGAGACATTGAAAAAAGGGTTACACATGTCAAATTAGATATCTATTTGAAGCATGCGCCACACCTGGATGAAGGGGAAGCATGACCAGTGAAAGGCATCTCATGCACCATCCAAAAAACACCGGGACAATTCACACACTAGCATGTCTACCTCATGCACCAATAAGGTTTTTTTAATTATATTTATATTAAATCAATTACCAAATAGCCTCTCTAAAAACCTAATTATTACACAAAAAACCCAATATGAAAATACACAAAGGCTACTAGACCAAAGTTATATAAAAAAATTATTTTAAGAGCAACTGTGTTATTTAAAGCTTGAAGGTTTTGTTTTGATGCGGGGAAGATTGAAATGGCAAACGAAATAGCTTTTGTTTTGATGCGGGGAAGATTGAAGGGTTTTTTCTTAACAAGGGTCGTGTGGTTTTTTTCTTATACAACATTAATTCAATATAGATTAAGTCAATCTAATATATTTTGATGAATAAATGTTTCTAGATGTTATCACCTACAATTAAACTTGGATTGTCAAGCTTTTTTGGATTGATGTTTACCTAGCTATAGAGCTGGTTACACGAAGTCTAGCTATTTTATTAAAAATTATATATTAGTACTGTATTTATATCTACTTTTCTATACCAAATAAATATTTATTATTATTATTATTATTAAGAGATTGATACTAGGCATAGGTTAACATAGCATATAGTGCAAAACAAGAATGGTTATAAATAAAAAATTTTAAAGAACAAAAGCATCATAAAAATGAAGCAACATAAAAAAATATTTAATTTTTTATTCATCAAAATTTTCTTACCAAAATACTATTACAATCCTTCAAATAAGAAAACTAAAAAAACATTAATAATACTTAATAAGAAAGAAAAAAATAGAATCCTAGAATTATTACTAGCTTCATAATAAACCAGTTTTCTAATTAAATAAAACTAAAATATCCCAAAAAAAATTGATAATTAAAAAAGTAATATAATAAAAAATAATTATGCTAAAAATTGAATCCTATGTGTCCTATGTGAGGCTTTTCTATTTGAGAAAAACTAGTCATCAAGTTAAATATCATAAATCAAACTTTTCCATTTCAAAAAAATTGATATTTTAAATATAATATTGTTAGTAATTTATACATCAGATAGCTTGCTTCAAATAACTTAAATCTAATTTTAACAAAGAAAGATTCATGTATAATTTATGAACCAAGGCAAAAATTCTTAAAATAGAAAAAATAATAATCAAAGTCATGAATTATTGATGCTTAATAAACCAAATGAGTCTTTAATTGGTAACTAAACTTCATATTATTCCTCAGATTTCACCTTAACTTCAGAAAACATTGATTCTGGTTTGTCAAATCCTCTTAACATTGTTGAATTTTCAATGTTTCTTACCTCAATTTTTTCTGATTATTTAATAGAAAGAATTGTTTACTGCTCATGAAGTTTATCAAGGGCATCTTCCAATGATACTTATTACTGCTCATGAAGTTTATAAAAACTTCTCCAAGGATGGTGATAATTATTGCTCTTTTACCTCTTTGTAAGGCATCCTAATGGATTAGTAATAACTTTCTTCTATGTTTTGCTTCCTTGTTATTTGAGAAGGTTGAAAAAAACAAATAATAATAATTTAATTGCTTATATTCCTAGTATAAAATATCTCAATAATTGTCTTATACAAAGTTTAAATTATTAATTTTCTTATAATTTGCCATGATGAAATTACAAGCTTACCAACATAAACTCTATCTTCAAAACATCATATCACCAATCTTCATCATCATAAGTTTATATCTTACAAATCGTACCTTATGATCACTTAGAAGTTTCTTCAATAGAAAGTATGCTTCAAACTCTAATAATCATCTAATATTTTTTTTTTAAATCCTAATTAAGGAAATAAATTTCATCAAAATTAGAAATGTGTCTACAAAAAGGTTGAACAATAAGTTAATTCTTTACTGCTTAACCTATCCCTATCGTAAACACCACTCTCCATATATTCATAATGTTTATATGGGTTTGTAGGAATCAATATGGGGTTTGGTTCATGTAGCTTTTGCATAACAGACTTTGATGGTTGGTTCATCCTTTTAGGTTTCTAGGTATTTAGCCATCTCCTAAGGAGTTGCTAGGTCAATCGTTACTCTTGACAAATCATTGATTTTTCTTCAAATCGTTAACCAAATTCAAATCTTGAGATCCTTTGTTTAAGAGAAAATGATTTTGAAAAGGTTTTTTTGTTAAGCCTTTTATGATCATTTGCAAAATACACAAGATGTAACGAGAATGAATAACCAAACTTTATTGATTTAAAGAAGATGAGTACACTACGCATAATATTTCTTTACAGAGTCAGAGTTCACAGCCCTAGACAAGTCGTCTCCATCTATTCTTGTCAATAACAAAACTCCCCTAGAGAATCCTTTTTTCTCTACATATGGGTCTTAATGGTTGGGTACCCACTTACTATAATATTTGTTAAGTAGAGGTAAGATATTTCTCAACACTAGATCACTTTCTTAAAATACCCTAGGTCTGAATTTTTTATCATATGCTTTAGCCATTCTTTGTTGATACAACTGGTGATGACAAATTGTAGCTAACCTTTTTTCACTAATCATATTTAACTATTTGTATCTCATCTTGACCCAATTAGCTTCCTCAAGTTCTAATTCCACCAGTACCTTTAGAGGTGAGATTTCTACTTTTAGTGGCAATACTACTTCTATCCCATAAACCAAGGAATAAGGTGTAGCTCTTTTAGACATCTTTATTGTAGTGCAATATGCGTGCAGAGCAAAAGGGAGCATTTCATGCCAGTCCTTGTACGTGATTATCATCTTCTACATAATCTTCTTGATATTCTTGTTGGCAGCTTCTACAACATCGTTCAATTTTTGCCTGTATGGAGATGAATTTGAGTACTTGATTTTTCATTTTGCGCAAAGCTCTATTGTTATTCTTCCATCGAAGTTTGAGCATTACTAGTCATTATCTTTTCAGGTACTCTATATCAAGAGATTAAATCTCATTCAATGATTCTCTTCACTACCTTTTAGGCTACATAAGCATATGAATTGGCTTCCATCTATTTTATGAAGTAGTTAATGGCCACGAGCAAGGTTGTCAAAATCATGATTCAACTCGTAAAATCGTACGTTTTTACGAGTTGATATAGGCTTTACGTGCTAAATCGTTTATAAAACTCGAAAATGGGTAAAATCGGGTGAAATCGCGTAAAATTGTAATTTCACTACCGATTGAACGAGTTTGCCCGCAGGAAATAAAAATGCAATGTTGCTGACAGGTGTCGACCGCCTATTGGCTTTAACAAAGCAAATGCAAATTCACCGAATCATCAATCACGATTCACGTATGCAATCTTCTCTTCACATTTCAGTTCATCATTCACGTTCAGAACAAAAAAAAATCTCTAAATTGAAATCCCAAAATTCTAAATCATCACTGAGGATTCCTCAGTGACTCAGTATCTATCTCTTTCTCTCAGCCGTCCACGATTCCACGGTCACCATCCACCGGTACTCCACAACAACCTCGCCCCTCATCTTTTTTATTTTTGCCATCATCGATGGCATCCTTTTCACCCGCCACCGTGAGAACCAGAGTCCACCCAACAACAATGGCGTCTCTCCAGTCTCCACCAGGTAAGTTACTCTGTTTATCTTGTTTGCCTGTGAATTTTAGATTCAAATTTAACTCTGTGTGTGTGACTCTGTTTTTTCACATAAATCAGTTGTCTCTGTTTCTTGATCTGAACAAGTTGGAGTCAGGTCAGTAACCCATTAAAATTTTTTAGTGGGCTCCATATGCTGATTTCGTTAGAAACCTGAGTTTTAGGATCTTTTGCTCACCACAAAATTTCCATAACCTCTAAGCATGCAGGTGTTTTTCCCTAGATGTTTTTCTGTTTGAGTTGATCTTGATAAGATGATGAATTTTTGAAGGTCTGGTATTGTCAATAGATCTGACTAGGTTCTCCAGAGTGCCTGGGTTTAGTAGTTTTGGTTCAGTTACCAAACAACCTGTATCTGCTTCGCTATTTTTCTCTTGAACTGATTAATATGGAATTTATTTTGTCTTATTAGTATGATAGAGCAATCTAATAAAGTCTTTCAGAGATTCATCTAAAATGAGCAGTATCTGGCTAGTTGTATTTAATGTAGATTTTTTGCATTTACTTGCAATGATCTCCATAAGGACTTCAATTTTCTGAAATTCCCTTGTGGTATGAGTCTAAAAAGGAGGTTTTTCATAGAAGTTTGGCTGTTGAAA
>Ga0307517_10007802_pt1 | contig 15520 bp, 8 predicted proteins | sample 23_EM_MG_FD_194515 | JGI IMG/M metagenome (GOLD analysis project Ga0307517, IMG submission 194515) | Populus trichocarpa ectomycorrhiza microbial communities from riparian zone in the Pacific Northwest, United States - 23_EM | ecosystem: Host-associated > Plants > Roots > Unclassified | place...
GATCTCTATGTTACCAAACGTCTCTCGATTGAATCTCGATACGTGTCTCCAATATCTCTAAAAGGATCAGGGTTCCTATTCTAGGTCTCCATGATCATTTGCCTCTAAAAGGATCAAGGATCTTTGTACACATCTTCTTAACCACTTGTCTCCAAAAAGATCAAGGATCTTTCTCCACTCTATATGACTACTAAAAAAAAAAACTTCCTCATGTTCTGAACACTTACACATACCATATTACTTACTTTTAAACTCATTTCTTATTACTATATTACTTCTTTTAACAAAGTAAAGCAATTAAATTATTCTCTCCCTTGCATAAACATTGACAAAAAATTACAAGAAGCCTGTCACAATACAAAACAAAAGGTAACATCACATGTACAAAATGAGTAAGTTTTCTTCTCTCATTTCTATTAGTTAAAGTCTTTCGAACATGTTTATTTAAAAGACTTACGAGGCAAATGATGTTACATGTTAAAAAAATCAGTATGTTTAAGCCATGACTTAAAAAAATTGAAATAAAAGGCCTAAATGGAGTGAAATGAAAAACACTTCTCCACTTTCACCCAATGCATTCCACCCCACTTTCACACCTATGCACATTAAGTCACTCCATGCACTTCTCCTCACTTTATGCATACATACCGCAAGCAAAGATCATATAGCCTAATTGACTGAGGAGAGAGAAAAAAGGAAAGAAAGAATAAATCATCGAGGACAAATCAAAACTCTATTTTTAACACTACTAGTATCGTTGAAAATATCTCATCAATATAATTCCAAAAACAATTTGGAAGACCACAAGAAGTGCCAAGAGTGGGCTCCATGTCTCGCTGAAAGATAGTGATGCACCCACTAGAATGGCTCGTGCATTCATACACACACATATATGATCATTTGGGATTTAGCCAAAATGACCACCCACCTTTTGTGTGACTATTTTAGCCAAAGCCCAAAAGTCACCCACCTTTTATGGTTGTTTGATCCAACACCCAAATGACCTCTCACCTTTTTTTTGGGAGTTTGAGCCTATGCCTAAACAACTACTCACCCTTTCCAACGCTTTCCCTCTGTTTATCACCCCCACTTTTTTCCCTCACACATTGTCTCTCCTCTTTTCTCTCACCATTACACACACACTTAATTTTTTTTAATCATCGAGGATTCAAAATGCGGCACCGCATCGCTCATTGTACACAATATTCTTAAAATGACTTATTCTTTGATATATTCTTTGCAAGTGCATATTTTTGTACATGATTGACTCTATCTTTTATAGTTAATGATGGATAGTGTAAATACACATTACATTCAATACATATATGACATCTTATATTTCAACCAATTGTTATTTCTAGCTAATATGTTAATAACATTCATCGAATATTTTGTCAATAACATGCCATACACTATTTCTAATGATGGACACCAATTTTTTTACCAATTAATTTTTATACAACTCTCAAAATAATTTAACATAAATAAGTTTTATAAATATTTTAGATCACTAAAAAATAAAATATTTTCTCGATTATCGCATTTTCTACTTAAGCATTAAAGAGATAAAAAGTCAAAATCTATGTGTGAATCATCATGCCATCCGGCATAGATCCGTTTATTGAATCGAAAGCTTGGTTATGTTGGGCAGCCGGGGAGCAGGCTAGTCAAATATTTGAGGTGAGGTAGCAATAGCATAGCACCTGCCTGGTCTTCAACTGAGAAACACTGGCTCCGAGGCTACTGGAAGGAAAAGGAATATAAAGGAGAAGGAGAACGAACCCCTTCTTCTTCACAATCCCTTTTCACTTTCCAATGAAGAAGAAGAAGAAGAAACGACAGCACCACCTTCAACCTCATCATCCAACGCACCACCACCAGCTCAACGCCTCCTTTCTCTCGAAGTTTTTCGTGGCCTTGCCATCGCCGTAATCAAGATCAATTTCTTCACAAGTTATTTTTCCCCTTACAGCCCATGATTTTAGTTGATGATGTTGGAGGAGCTTTTCCTTGTATCAATCACTCTCCGTGGTTTGGCGTGACGCTTTCTGATTTTGTGATGCCCTTTTTCCTCTTTGTTGTTGGTCTCTCTATCAGTTTAGTTTTTAAGGTAACAAATTTCTCTTCATTATCAGGTTAAACAGGTGCTTCTTTCTTTCCTTTCACGTAGCTCTTCTGCACAATTGAATTTAATAACATTTTCTTGAGCTAATTTTTTTTTCAGAGTCATAATTAAACGACAATAAGTTCAAGTCTCTTTAACTCAAGGCAGTTGAGGAGATACGAAGTCCTAATAGGGCTCAAGCAAAATTTAGACCGAAGGTTCAAAACTCATTTAACAAGCTTTTCTGTCTGCGTCAGACTGCCATCTTTCTCCATTTTGAAGTCTAGGAAGAAACTGGACGAGAGGAACATTTTCTGTGGTGATTTCTTGTACTATAATCATGATGTTGGATTCAAGAATAACATGATGTTATAAGAATTTTACTTCTTCCATTTTGGCATCTGGAAGGGCTTTGTACTTTGAAGCTTGCTCCCATCACCAGGTCCAGTCATTTTAGCTCGCAAAAGTCAAAAGGAAATACAAGTGACTCCCATTGTGTCAAAGTACATCCCTATTGGATCAAAACTCAAGGGCAGGAAAAAAAAGGGTTTAGCTTATTGCTCAACCATAAACTGAATGCTGGATTAGATGTTTTATACATATTGGTGGCAAAGTAAATTTAATTAGAAAGATCGTTAATTTAATGATTTTGATGATAAAGTTTATAGTACGTCACTTTTAATTTTCCGAGAGTGCTTTTGCAGGATGGTCGCTTTCTGGCTGTATGGCCTTTATGATCCAGACTGGGAATTTGAAGTTCCAAGCACACATCTGTTTGGTTACAAATCTGGTACTAAAACTGTGAGTTGAATTGTATTCTACCAGTTCATCTACCATGTAAAGATCGCATTATCCATATGTAAAAGTTTGGTTATATCAGCAAAGATGCTGATGTGACTATTTTCTCTTTTCTCAACCTGCCATGTCACATGAATGATTAGTTTTTATCGTCTCTGGGATTGGACTTTCTTTGGTTCAGCTTTGTTAGTGGGCCATTCTTCACCGGAAGCATGTTTTCTGTTGATTTATCAACCATTTTCTGCTCAAACAAGGTCCTTTTTCTCCATTGCTGTTTGCTTTCTTTTCTTTGTTTTTTCTTTTTTTTTGACTTGTCATATAAAATTCTCTTGCCAAGAGAATCCAGACTACAAGAAAATAGTTTTGAATCTGTTTTTGTGGAATACATAATGGACGTCTTGTTTGATTTCTGGACATCAGTGCGACTGTCTTTAATCTCTTTCTTTTCATTCAGTTTTTGCCCCCAACTGAAACCATGCCCAATGAAACTATCTGAACAGTGACACAACTTTTTAATATAATGAACTGCAATCAAGTAACAAAGGTATCCAGAAAACTGTCAAACAAGACCTGACAGCTAAGCTGGTGCATTCGGTTGACTGCCCTTTCTTTATCGTTAAACAACCAGATGACTGTTTAGCATTTGCCTGAACTCCATTTTCAAAAGACAGCAAAATAAAACTTGATTTTCTTTCATCAGAATATACTTATGGTTTATCAGCTATTACCATTTTTTTTCCGATGGAATTCTTGCTATTGTCAAGCTTTAATTCTATTATTCTCCCTCTGGTTTATGGAACTGACTTAAACCACTGTATCTTGTTTTATAGGTGAATTGTGGAGTGAAGGGAAGTCTTGAACCTCCTTGTAATGCAGCTGGCCTGATTGATCGATTTTTTCTTGGTGAGCATCCTCTATATCAGCACCCTGTGTATAGAAGAACAATGGTGATGTTCTGAGGTACTCACATAACAATTACATTGTTTTCATAGCAATGTAGTGTTAATTCTCCTGACTATACCTCTAGTACCAGATTCACCTGGTTGGTTCCTTGCTCCATTTGACTCCAAGGGCATCTTGAGGTCAGATAAACTGCAATGCTTTCTCTTGCTCCATATTCTTATGAATCACCAGATTATTTTCTCCATTATAATAACATACATTAAAGCCAAGTGCCTATTTCAGATGCTTTCACTGTACTAATGTGTAGTGATACAGCTCTTAGCATGTCAGCAAATAATCAGCTCCTTTTTTTTTTCCCAGTTTTGAAAAACTTTACATGGGTTCCTTGTTTTTTGCCAATTATAATTTAGGTTTCCCAAATTTAATAATTTATCAATGAGGTCCCTTAAGTATCACATATATTTCAATGGAGTCCGGTCATCAACTTTGGTTAATAATTTATATCATTTTATGCACTAAAACAAGACTGGATTGATGAGAATTTGACATTTTTAGATGAAAGACCTAATTGAAAAATGTGTTGACACTCAAAAAATGAAACTGATAAATAGATAGATTTAGATGAATTTAAGAATTAGTTATTATGTTAGGAAAGAAAATTAAATGCTCTGATGTTTATCAACCACATGGAGGACAAATAGATTATACTAATATATTAAAATATAGAAATATCCATAGCAACTTGAGGGTGTCATTCTAATTGATTGCAAAATTATCTGCTGAAATAGCGTTTCATTTACATAATCTTTTGACACCAAAAAAAAGAAGAAGCTTTTGTGTCAATGACAAACTTTAGTGTTGATTTCTTTTCTTAACAATCTTTTCAGTTTCTTGATGGCTTCTATAACATGTTTTCTTGGATTGCAGTTTGGTCATATACTTGTTCATTTTAAGGTATGACACATCTTGTTCTATAATCTATAGTGTTTCTATGGGTACCTTTTGTTCTTTTACTATGTGCATGGTGCACCAATTTGTGTCAACATTATGGTTTGATGGACTCGGATAACAATATTTATCTTTCTTGTTTGCTGCAGGGCCACATGCAGAGGCTGTATTTGTCGTGTTTTTTCACTGTACATTACTGGATATGTGTTAAAACTTCTTGGTAGATTTCCTATTTTAAATATTCATTTAACATCAATGATTTCTACCAGGATCCTCTCCTTTTCCGTTAAGTAATATTTGGGAATATTTCAGGTGTTCCTTTTTATAAACCATTATATATGTTGAGCTATGTGCGCATTACAGCGGAAGCATCAGGCTTGGCTTTAATGATTATCTTTTACATAGTAAGTTTATCATCCGCTTACTACCTGACAAACAAATAGATAAATAATGAATAAAAAAATTCTAGCGTTGCACTTGGTAGTTCTCTGGTTATTCAGAAAAACTTATGATATTAAATTTATAAACGATGCACTTGCTTTCTTGTGTTCAACGAGGAGATCTTATTGACTCATATCACTTAGCCTGAGCTATTCATACAATTTAATTGGGTTAAAATCAGGGAAATTACGATAATATAGAAACAGGCGGTTTCTTCTTGACATGTTTATGGACTGAAAGCTTCAGCTTAGTTTTAGTGGGGTTTTGTCTGTTCTGATCTATACTTGCTTTCAATACATTGACATCGCTTACTTGTTATCGATTCACCACCAACATGGCAAAATAAGTAGGTCTACAGAGCTTGATTTATCTTGTTATAATGTCTGAGCTTCTTCTTTACCTAAAATTTCATTGAACTTGGTAAATTATGTTCCCGTGTAGAGCTTTGGAATTATCATGGCTTTTGAGGTTGGGGAAGAAATAGTCTTACGAGGATGTAGCAAATCTCCCTGCCATCTATAGGGGATTGGCTAGATCTTAACTTGGATTATTGTTGGGATGGTTTACAACATTAGAGTTTTTATCTGTTTATATCCATACTCTTGTTAGATACACTGACATGGCTTGCTTCCCATCACATGAAGATGTTGTAACTATACAACTCTCAGTCCCATTGTTTTGTCATCCCCTTTTCTTTTCTTTCCCACTTTTGACACTGCTGGGGCGATGTGTATTGTGTGCAGTGGAGAGATTTTGAAAAGATCGAGAGACTAAAGGAGATTGGCATGAAAGAATCATTTCAATTCAACCATATTTTATGCAGGCTGATGTCTAACATTTTAGAAAACCCTCAATGGTACTTCAGTGGATGGGAATGAATGCACTCATCATTTATGCATTGGCTGCATGTGACCTTTTCACAGCAGCCATTCAAGGTTTCGTTTGGGGTTCACCGGAAAACAACTTGGTATGACTGTTTCCTACTTGGCTGCTAGTCCTGTTCTGAGTTATTCCTTCTCCACCCAATCTCTCCCCCAAATAAATATTTGTTAGTGTAATGGCTGGCATTCTGCTTATTGGTGCAAGTTTCTGCACTATGTGAACACATGCAGAGGCGTATGCTCGCATGCACACACTGATAGAGGATGATCCACCTACATGTTTAAAAATATTATTATTAGAAAATCTTTCAACCATTGATTTTCTTCAGTCGAATGGCTGATACAATGTCATACCTCATATACAATTACCGCTTACAACTAAATATGACATGCGGGTTACTGTTAAAACATACTACTATATTAGAACATACCACAGTTACTGTTGCTTCTCACTATTTCATTCTTCCCTATCAGATCTATAGTTTGCTGAGCCTATAGTCAGTGTTCTGAATGTTTTGGTGCTTACAACTAAATATGAAATGCAGGTTGATGGCACATAATCGCTGTTGCAAGCCATGTTCCATTCAAAGAAATGGAGCACCTTAGTTTTTGTACCAGTGGTGATTTTATTTTGAAGGGCATGTATGCGAGACTGCATAGTATTGTAGATACTGCTTGTTCCCTGTGAAAGACTAAATTATACATTGTTATTCCTGCAACAGTGTCTTTTAAACGATGATCAAGAGTCAGGATCAATTTAGTCTTGAGATTATTTGCGTCATCTTTCCACTTTAATTCCTAGTTGGAACATAAAGACGTAAAATTAAAGAAAAAGGAAAAAAGAAGATCATCACTCAAAGGTGTTCCGGATAGGGAAAAAGGCATTGGATTGTTTCAACCTTACTCATTCCTTAGAGCTGGAAAAAAAAGATAAGGTAAAATACGAAGGCAAGCCCTGTTCGGTGGCTTTGCTGTATTCACAAGGGGCGGCAGAGAATCAACACTAGCCCAAAAGTGTTAGCTTTGACTAGTGATTAATCATAGCAAATTGCCAAGCGTGTATTGATATTTATCCAACCTCCACCTGCAGGAGGATTTCGAGTTCCTAGTCATGAAAAATATTATTGCGAGGTGCCTTCTTGTCTTCGCCAAAAAGGCAAGCGAGAGGCAGCCACAATAATGCCATGATGGTTGATTGTGCAGATCACAGATTAACGGTTTTGTTTCTTCCTTTTCAAGATAAGTATCACTTCTTCTTTGCTAAAAGAGTTCTGCCATGGATTTATCTTTCGGCCATAAAAAACTTTGCCAGCTTCAGATTCCACCAGGCAAGATCACAAAAAGTTTTATGCTCACTTCTAACCCTTTCTTTTCTAACTCGTATATAATCACTCGCCTTGTATTCCACACACCTTGTAGAGCCTACAGCCTCGCGAAACTCCTTCCCACTATTCAGGGAAGCGATTAGACGAGAGAGAGAGAGAGCGAGAGGGATGGCAACTGAAAAGGCAGATGTTGAGGTTTCTGACACCAACAACGACGGCATCCAGAATACCTCAACGCACACCTCAGTTAACAGCGAGACACCGACATCAGCTGTCCCGCGCTTTGGAAAAGCGCTTGCACACAGAGCCCTCTATGGTTCAAGCAGCCGCCATGGTGGAAGTCGAAAGGCCAGATCCAGTGATGTGAAAACATTACCGAGTAGGCTAAGCAAGGTCTCACTAGCTGATGACACAGAAAATAGGGAATGAGTGCTTTACTGTACTGATCCTGTGCTAAATTTCTGTGTGTAATGGGATATTGTAGAATTCGTAACATTCTAAACCAATGTACAACTCTGATGCTTAATAGATATCAGTAGATAAATATTAGTTTCTATTATTCTCTAATAACCAGCCACATAGTCTAACATCAGTCAAGGAGCCGAGATCACCAAATCCCTTGCAAGGAAAAACTATCTGTGGCCACACTTGCCCCTTCTCTTCCCCTCCATGAAAGCAATACTGAAAACCAGAATCCACCAGTACTCTGTATCAGCAGTATCCATAAATGCATACAACACCGAAAGACTATCGGTTCCCTCTCTGCGTTCAAACAGGTTTTCAGCACCAATGGTTGACAAGGCAAGTGCGCATGGCAATCGACATCATCCTCCATTTGAATTCCATGATTTGGCTATTGCAAAACATCAGTGTGGTCGTATTATCACCACTTCTCACAGGAGTGGACAAGTGTCAAGCATCCGTGAAGTGCCTCAAGAAACCATTGTGCATGAAGTTTGAAAATGACAAGTAGAGAGAGCATAACACAAAAGAATCCCATCTTTGAATACATGCTGTATTTACTTGATAACCTGGTTTGTGTTTAGAATCACCCAAGGTAGATCATCCACCAGCCAAATCCATAAAAGAATAAACTACTGAACCAATATCGATCAATAAGCAGCTCAGATCAGCAACGCACAATTCAGATCACAAAAAAATATGGGAAAGCTGACAAGACCTTATACTGCTGGATTTGCGGTTGTTCAAGCCTTGACATAAGCCCTGTCACCATACTCTGACCTGTAGGGTAGTTTAACTAGCACATAAAGAAAACACAAATTCTTCAATAACATTCCCATCCAATGAGGGAGAACCATAACACCAGGTTTTCCAGATTATAAAACCAATCAATTGCAGGGAATATATCACACGCTGACCATTCCAGCCTCTTTATTGGATACATGCAACTAGTTGCTTTTTCCCCTCAATTCCAGCTACTTTCAAAGAAAGATCCATGCATGACAAGAACTAGCCTAAGAAAGAACTAAATCACTGTTGATTTGACCATCCCAGTTTCTGATGTGATTTATCAAGCTCATTCCAGAGTAGGATGAATACTATTTTACCAGCTCAAATAAATGGAACTACGCTTGGCAACCATAAAAAACCATCAGCAACAACTACTAGAAATGGATTTTTTATATATATAAAAAAAACACTATCAATCTAATTGAAACATTTAGTTTGCTCCAAATATGGAGTCCAATTTTTTTTTCCTCCACAAATGACATCATATGCAACACCAGGTTGGCATCTAATGCAAAAGAGGTGGGTAATTCTGTGCTCAACTCTATCAGAGATTAGGAATATGATTATTCAGCTTGCATGATATGACAATAATAAGCTTCTCGATTTTTCTAATATTTGATAGAATGCTTACTAGATCTCTATACAGAAGAAGCGGAACAAAATTTGCAGGAAAAATTATGAACTGCTGGTGTTAATCTGACAGCATAGGGCTGCCTACTACTATTACTTCACGCATCTATCAATCTCCAGAAACTTACCTACAGAAATCCTAGTCCATCTCCATTCAAATCACCACCTTCCATCATTGGACAATCAGTTGCATCATGCCCATACTGTCCACAGCAAGGCACAGAGCAACGCCTACGTTTCCTGAAGATATTAATGCCGTCTCTTAGTCTTCTCTCTTTCATCTTTCCCAAAGTTAAAGGTTCATGAGAATTTCCATCAGCAAAACCATGGACAAATCCATCAGAATCTTCAACCTCTGGAAGTATCAACGAGTCAGATGGACTATTATAGCCAATATCATTACAACCATGTCCTGGCCTAGGAAATTCCTTGATACGTGATAACACCTCAGCAACTTGATCACAAGCAACATCAAGACGTTCTTCTGTCTCTATTGATTCTGTAAGAAGTGTCGAAACCATGGACTGTAATAACTGAACCTTTTCTGCATGTTCTTCTGAAGTAAAAGTCTGGAAGGGCTTGGTCAAAGAAGTACTGACATCACGCCAACGAACAGGTAGATACCGATCCGGAATGTGAAAGCAGTTGTTAGTTGATAGAACACGGAGAACATGTCTACAAAGAATTCCTGAAAACTCAAACAAATGGCAGCTACAGCTAATGAATTCATCATGAGGAATCCAAATAACTTTGCACCCTCCATCCATATCAGTATGGATTCTCACGATGAAATAACTCTCATCCACCATTAGTGATGCATATTGTGGAGCCAACACAAGCTCTTCTTGTAGTTTATTAAAGGCATAAGGTGTTAGAACAGTTGCAGCATGAGATTCAATTGGAGATCCCATTTTAAGGGAGATTTTATGAACCTTTCTTTGCATCTTTTGTCTTGGTCCTGGTTCCTTGAATTCAACAGCAGCAGCTACCTGAAAAGAGAAGGTTAAAATAACAAAATCTGACAACATTAAGCATGAGTATAAGAGAAAAGGTTGTACATCTCCTACCTGCTCCACAAAGTTATCAAGGGACTGAGCATTCAAAACCCGCTGGATATAAGCATTTATGGACTCTGACTGAAATGTACTGGTCATTCCAGCAAAAAAGCAGCACCTCAAGTATGGCAGTGCCCAAAACGTGCGCAATGCAAATAAACTGACGATGTGCTTATTTCCATGCATTCCATATGCATCAACCATGTTTCTCCATCCAATTTCAAAATCCTCCACTGACTGCAAACCATAGAGCCGGTGGAATTCAGCCTTCCATTTATCATATTGTGATCCAAGAGGAACAGAAAACCAATCAGAGAACTTTGCAATGATATGCCATATGCAAAAGGCATGCTTGGTCCCTGGCATTTCAACAGAAATGGCTTCTTTAAGCCACATATTTTGATCAGTTAATATAGTTTCTGGGGCCTTTCCATCCATGAACTCCAAGAACGTCTGTCATAAAAATTTGAAGGAGGAAACAGCTAAGAAATGGTTATGAGACATTCAAATGCTTCAAGAAAAAATGCATAACCAAATTTCAATAGTTGGGACTGAAGCTTTCTTGAGTTGTATAGTGAAACTGTTGGTCTTTAAGATGGCATACAAAAGTTGGATGCATGAGGCAATGGTATTGTCTTCAAGAGGATGGATCAAAGAAAATAAATGCAAGAAATTCCTAATTGAACTCTGTTGTGGAAAAAAAATTAAATGTACTTGCTATCAATTATTCTAAAGATGATATCCAGACTTGGGAGAAAAAGAAACAAGACAGTGGTTTTTAGATTGAAAAAAAAAAAACCATAAGAAAACAATCCTGAAGAAGTGAGAGAAAGGGCAATAAAAAACTGTCTTGTGCGGCTCATGTAGCAGGGATTTACAATGTACTAGATGCATATTACATTGGAAACGAATGGCAATTAACTCATTTATGAAACGAAATAAATTGAATTTTTTGAATGAGGTCATAAAGGATTAAAGGAAAATGTGTTTGCAGGTGTTACTTGTTTGGCAAGATTTATTACTAAATTCATGTACCTGTAGCTTTCACACAACCCTTCATCACTATGTAGCTTACTTGACCTCAGGCTGAATGCATGAGAGCTATGGTCGAACAAAAAGGGGATTGGATAGGTTTGAATGATTATAATGATGTCCCATGCATGAAAGTTACAACAACATTGCAAAAGATCCCACACCTAAAGCAATGCTACACAGCTCCTTACCTTCAATGCCCAGGAAAAAGACCCTGTATTTTCATCCCGCAGAAGCACACAACCAAAGAAACAATTAGTTCCATGATTGTCCACCCCAATCCAAATCCCAAGAATCATGTCATAGGTATCCAAACGGTGTGTTGTGTCAAAAATTATGGAATCTCCAAAGGCCTCATATGATTGAATAGATGAAGCATATGACCAAGCAATTTGCTCCAAGCGTTTATTTGCATCGATGTGGAAGTTGTACTTGAAGTTGGGATCATTGTCCTTCTTGTATTTGCACATTTCAAGAAGGTCAATAGCATCATTATCTCGATTAACATTCCTAAAAGATTGTAACAGGTTTCTGACATCTATTTCTGTGAATGGTAAACAGCCAAGTTTAACACCCTTCTCTAGTTCCATTAACCTCAACATTTGTCGAACTGACATGCCAGCTTTTGCATACATGCAAATCCGACTTTTTTCATCTGCAGACATGGTGCAATAAGCAGGAAGTAACTGTACTTCATTTGATTTCAGAAGTTCATGGTTGTGGATGTTGTTAAAACCAGTTATACGCCATTCAGGAACATCAAAATCAGCTCTTTTAACTATTCGCATGTATGCTTGGCATCCACATCGAGATGATTTTCGATTTCTTTGCAGCTTTCCATCATCCGAAGCTTTTATCTGAGGATAGCCACCACGATGGCATGTGAAATCCCTTCTTGTGATTCCCCTACCTACACCATCTTTTCCTCGAGTGCGGTGGCGTCTGATTGAAAAGCCACATTGCTTTGCAAAACTGCAATAAAATTCATATGCAGCATCTTGGGAAACAAATCTCTGGCCAATAAAAGGGACAAGGTTAACAGAAGTTTGCCGTGACAAAATTGTGTCCTCTGGCACTTCCTCCACAGTTCCAATATCGTCTGGGCATGAATCCATGCCACTTTCAGAGGTTTCTTTAACTACATCTGTTAATCCGGACATTATTTCCATAGTAGATAAATGATATTGTAGATACAAGAGACCTGCACAGAATTTTTACAACTTTAAGAATTAAAACATTTTCTTTTCATACATTTAATAGAAATGAATTTTTATACCTTTTTTTTTTTAGTGTTTGCAATATTTTTCTCTTATTTCCTCATTTTGGAAAGATGAAAATAACACGCTGAAAAATGTTCCTCCCTAACAAGAGCTATTCTCATCGGTTGTTTTACATTGAGAAAATGTGCATTTTCTAACCATTAAACCCAACATATTTTTCGACTATTCTATACGAAATAATACTAATACTCATGATGTTATAAACCAATATCAGGAGTTTTTCGAGGCAGGAATCTCCAACATTAGCTGAGGGCTACATCGAGAATACAAATGCATGTTCTCCTAGATTTGTCGAAGAATTTAATGAGCGACCAACAGCATATATGAAATGCAACCACTTCCAACTCATGCATTAAGTTGATGCAAATGCATCATTATAAGTTGATTGGCAAGCTCAAACAACATAATTTTTTTTTATGCTTCTGCTTAAGCAAATTTCATAGTGCAGCAAACTTAAAAACACATTCTCATTTTCATTGCCATCAACACGGAAATGTCATTTCTAAACAATTTTTCACCAAATTCTACAGTGCAGACCTCCACTACTCATTAAAAAAACCCTAAAATTCTACCAATCTTTTACACACTTCCACTTTAACCACAGGTTTCGATTCCCATGCATGATCCAATCCAAATTTGAACAAAATCATCAAAGTCAAACAATACAATCACAGTGATCACACGCAAAACTAATAAAATGCATGAAATTGAAATCTCGAGAAAACAAAAAAAGAAGATTCCATACCTATCAAATTGAATTGAATTAAAGATTTGAGTTCTGGAGAGACGATGTGCCTGCTTTTGAACAGGCGGGTAGCTTGAACTGGAGAGAGTTAATGCGCACACCTGGAAGACGATAGGTTAAATTGAATCCACAAGCTATCGTGCGCAGTGAGAGGCACCGGTAACCGAGTCACTTTGTTGATTTTCAGCCATTTGATTCCTTTAATGGTTTTTGGGAATTTGGTCTGATCAATCCGTTGTGTCCGACAGATATTTTCAGTTCCTGAATCAACGGCCAAAGTGAGGAGTGGGCCGCGAAAACAAATCAGCGTATGTTAGCCAGTCATTCATTTGTGTAGCGCTAACTTGCGCGGAAGTTATGGTTACCGTTAGCAAGTAAAGGGAGTTAAGTCAGATAAGATGCGCCAGAAGGTGAGAGCTGGAAATGGGCTGGGCCTTCTGAGAGATAATTGGACCATGCATAAAAAGGCTTTCACATGCAAAATTATGTTTGGTTGACGGCTTGTTAGGTGTGGAGACTGGAGAGGGGATTCTGAATTGACCACACGAATTATAAATTACATTGTACTGCACCGAGCATAGTTTTGAAACCCGGACCGGCCCGGCGGGTCGACCCGGGACCCGGCCGACCCGGGCCTGGGACCGGTCCGGGTCTAAGTAAAAACCCGGTGGGGAGTTGACCCGGCGAAACCCGGTCGACCCGGCGGTTCGACCCGGAACCCGGCCGACCCGGGTAAACCCAGCTGAGACCCGGTTTTTACACACATGTAAAACAACGTCGTTTTTGCCTTATTCATTAATTCCCGAGAAATTCATAAAATCTTTCAATTTTTCCTGCATCTTAAACAATTTCTCCAGAATTGTTGTTACTTTGTTTCAACGATCATCAAAGTTGGAATATGGATCACAGTGAACAAAATGTCCAAACCAACATTCATAGTCTTCTAGTAGATGGGATGTCTGCGGTTTGACAATAAAATGACAGAAATGAGAAAACCTCAATTACATAATCTCATAAATCTTCAAAGCCATTTCAGTTGCGATTCGCGAAGAAGAATAGAAGAGCAGAAGATGTCAAGGCAAGCCATACCAGTTCAAATCTGCGAATAAGGTTAGATGAAGTTGATGTTGCTTGTTTCTCTTAACGACTCTCCTTCTTTCACTCTCTCTCTTCTTTATTCTCTGCCTCTTTTTTGAACTTGCAGTTCTTGATCAGTTGATCTGGCATCGATTTTTTCTTAAACCCAGATGATGATTTGGATGAAATGGTTGGGTTACTTGATGAATTGGTTGGATTGTTTACTGGTGTTGAAGGATCTGGGAATGGTGGGCTGGAGTTGGTTTGTTCTGTTTGTTCTAACATTCCTATTGTGAATGAAATGTTTGTGTCCTTGTAATTTGCAGATGTTTAAACTTCAAAGTACTGAAATGTTTCGGTCCAGTGATGGGCAGAAGATGGTGATTGGTATTTTAAAGGATGAAAGTGAAAGTTTAGAAGTATTGATTCAATAATGGATTTGCTGTTGTTGCTGCAGCAGCAACTAGCAACTAATGCAACTTGCGTTAGATTTTTTTGGGTTGACCCGGATTGACCCGGGTCAACCCATCTGACCCGTAACCCGATCATTATACCGGGTCGACCACCGGGTCGGGTTTAAAAACTTTGGATCAAACAAAGCATAATCTTGCATAGATTCTAATTATAATATACATGTCATAACATCTGATACAACTCTTATATTCTCCTGAATCATAAAATAACAATACAAGTTTGAATTGACAGAAGCAAAGTGCAAATTAAGATAAATTGTGTATACACATATCCAAAACAACACATTAGCCTGGCGGCATCGGACTTAGTCACACAACATATTGTTATTTTACGCTTGCATCAAAAAATTTATATAGTCCAAAGGTAAGGAATTGTTAGAGTTTATTTCATGGCATGAGTTCGAACCTTTGTAACAACAATTAAATGGGATTCAAACCTGTCTTGAAAGAGTCAAGCAACACACCATTCAACCACGCTCTTGTGTTGGTATTCATTAAACATGTGTGCGTATAACACAGACACGTAACATACATGCACAACACAGACAATTTCACTTGGCAGCTGGCAAATAACAAT
>Ga0307517_10007803_pt1 | contig 15519 bp, 15 predicted proteins | sample 23_EM_MG_FD_194515 | JGI IMG/M metagenome (GOLD analysis project Ga0307517, IMG submission 194515) | Populus trichocarpa ectomycorrhiza microbial communities from riparian zone in the Pacific Northwest, United States - 23_EM | ecosystem: Host-associated > Plants > Roots > Unclassified | place...
AACCCACCCGCAGCCGCAACGCCAAGACCGGACGGGCTGACCTAGCCGTCCGGCCGGGAGGGGACATGCCGGGGTTCTCCCGCAGCGCGACGAGCGAGGATCCCGGGCACAGATCGGGCCGACCAGAGTCGCGAGCGCCGAGGAGAGATCCCCGGTGGTGGCCCCGACCCCCAGGCCAACCCAGCCCGTCCGGCGCTTGAGGACGGAACCAGCAACCCCGACCGACGGCACCGCAACGCCGCCGTCAGCCCCCGCCCAGGCCCGTGACGCGCATCGTGATGTTGAGCCGGCCGCCGGCCAGACCACAGGCCGGGTCGCCCGTGCCCGGGTAAACCCGCGGCACACCGTGGTAGGCGTAGCGGGAGGGCCCGCCGAGGACGAAGAGGTCGCCGGAGGCGAGGTGGATGTCGGTCCAGGGCCGGTTGCGGCTTGCCGTGTTGCCGAGGCGGAAGACGCAGGTGTCGCCGATGCTGAGGGAGACGACGGGGGCGTCGGAGCGTTCGTCCTTGTCCTGGTGCATGCCCATTTTCGCGGCGCCGTCGTAGAAGTTGATCAGGGCGGTGTCCGGGGCGTAGCCCTCCCCGGCGGCCGGGTCCTCGTAGGCGGCGGCGAGGGCCCGCCTGCCGAGGTCGGCCATCCAGTCGGGGAATTCGGCGACCCGGGCGCCGTTCACATCCTCGGCGGTGCGGCTGTAGGCGTACGGCCGCCAGTGCCAGCCGACGCAGACCGTGCGCACGGACATGACGCCGCCGTTCGGCAGTGTCGTGTGCCGCATCGGCACCGGCCCGGCCGCCCAGCGGCGGCAGGCGTCGACCAGCTCGCGCTGCTGCTCCAGGTTGAGCCAGCCGGGCACGTGCACGGCGCCGGGCGCGATCTCGGCGGGGAACAGGGCCGAGGCAGCCGGGGTGGCGCGCTTCATGCCGGTGCCTTCATGCCGGTGCGGCGCATTCGAGCTCCAGGAGCTGCCGCTTGCGCTCCAGGCCGGCCGCGTATCCGGTGAGCGCGCCGCTCGCGCCGATGACCCGGTGGCAGGGGCGTACGACCAGCAGCGGGTTGGCGCCGATCGCGGTGCCCACGGCGCGGACCGCGGCCCGCGAGACGCCGATGTCCTCGGCGATGCGCCCGTAGGTGGTGGTGACGCCGTACGGGATGGCCTCCACGGCCTTCCAGACCTGCTGCTGGAAGTCGGTGCCGCCGGTGGTGAACTCGATGTCGAAGCCGGTGCGCTCGCCCGCGAAGTACGAGCGAAGCTGACCGGCGATGACGGTGAAGGCCGCCGCGTCCTCGGTCCAGTCGTCCCGGACGACGGCGGCGGAGCGCTGGCCGGGCAGCGAGAGGGAGGTCAGCGCGGTGCCGCCGTCAGCCGTCCCGGACGGCTGACCCACGAGCAGCGCGGGGCCCAGGGGGCTGTCGATGTGCGTGTAGAGCGGCATCGCGGTTGTTCCTTTCTCCGGCCGGGCGTCTTCACACCCCACTGTGCCGCAGGCCGCCGCCCACACGCTGGCGGCTTTTCGACCTCACGCTCCCACGGCGCCGTCCAGGTGCGGGAGGAGGTGGTCCAGGCGCTCGCGCTTGGTGAGCAGATAGGCGAGGTTCTCCTCGCTCGGCTCCATGAGCAGCGGCACCTGCTCGGCGACCGTGACGCCGTGCCGCTCCAGCGCCTCGCTCTTGCGCGGGTTGTTCGACAGCAGCCGTACGGACCGCACCCCGAGGTCGTGCAGGATCTCCGCCGCCACCCGGTAGTCGCGGGCGTCGGCCGGGTGGCCGAGGGCGAGATTGGCCTCGACGGTGTCCAGGCCCTCCTCCTGGAGCTTCATGGCCTGGAGCTTGGCCAGCAGGCCGATGCCGCGCCCCTCGTGGCCCCGGAGGTAGACGAGAACGCCCCGTCCCTCGCGCGCGATGGCGCGCAGCGAGGCGGACAGCTGATCGCCGCAGTCGCAATGCCTGGACCCGAGGACATCTCCGGTCAGGCACTCCGAATGCAGGCGGGTAAGCGCTCCCTCTCCCGCGACGTCCCCGAATACCAGGGCTATTTGCTCTTCCCCCCGGTCGGGGTCCAGGTAGCCGACCGCGAGAAAACTGCCGTACTTGGTGGACAGCCGGATACTCGTCACGCGGTCGATCGCTGACGGGCGAGCAACGACGTCGAACGCTACATCAGTTTCAGTCATACGCCGATCTTATCCGCCAACTCGCCGACCGTGTGCGCGATAACAACATTGCCGCGTAACCTGCTCTTCAGGACACGTACGGAAGGCTGGATACAGATGAGCGATCCCGGAATTCAACCGCCGGTCACCGGCTTGCTGCCACGGGACACCACCGAGGACGCCGGACAGCGGCGGGCGGCCGTCGCCGTGCTCCCCATCGGCAGCTTCGAACAGCACGGCGCCTTCCTGCCGTTGACCACCGACACCGTCGTGGCCTGCACGATCGCCCGTGAACTGGCCGCCGTCCACCCGGTCCAGGTCCTGCCGCCGGTCACGGTCTCGTGCTCGCACGAGCACGCGGAGTGGCCGGGTACGGTCAGTATTTCCGCGACCACTCTTTACGCGGTCGTGCGGGACATCGCCGACTCGCTCCGCCGGTCCGGTATCGGATCCCTGATTCTGGTGAACGGGCACGGCGGAAATTACGTACTGCGCAACATCGTTCAGGAATCCGCGGGCAGCGGTACGCGTATGGCGCTATTCCCGGGCACGGCTGATTGGAATGCGGCCCGCACCCGGGCCGGCGTACAGACCCCGTCGCACAGCGATATGCACGCGGGTGAAGTGGAGACGTCGATCCTGTTGCACGCCCATCCGGAACTCGTCCGCCCCGGTTTTGAGACCTCCGATTTCCTGGCCGACGATCGTAAGCATCTCCTCACTCTGGGTATGCCCGCCTACACGAAGTCCGGCGTCATCGGCCGGCCTTCACTGGCGTCCGCCGATAAGGGAAAGGAACTGCTCGCCTCGCTCGTGGACTCCTTCGGCGAGTACGTGTCGCTGCTCGCCCCGCAGGGGACGCGGTGAACGGCCGCGGCGGTGTGCTGGACGCCGCGCAGGCCTGGGAGCGGCTGCGCGGCATCCGGTCCGAGGCGGACGCCGTGGCCGCCGGGCTGGTCCGGAGCGCGGACGGCGGATGGGGCTGGGAGCAGGACGCCTCGGCCGGGGCTCGGGATCTGGCGCAGCGGTATCTGCCGGTGTGCCTGGCCGGGCCGCGGGTCACCTTCGCCCAGCTCGGGCAGAGCCTGGACGGCTTCATCGCGACCCGTAGCGGCGACGCCGACTACGTCACGGGCGAGGAGGACCGCTGTCACCTGCACCGCCTCCGCGCACTCGCCGACGCGGTGGTCGTCGGAGCGGGCACCGCGGCCTCGGACGACCCGCAGCTGACCGTGCGTGCCTGCCCGGGGACCAGCCCGGTCCGGGTCGTCCTCGATCCCAGCGGCCGGGTGCCGGCGCACAGCCGGGTGTTCACCGACGGGCTGGCGCCGACACTGTGGGTGGTGGGCGCGGGCAGCGGGCAGTCGGCCCCCGCCGGGGTGGAGCTGCTGACGCTGCCGGACAGCGCGGCGTTCGCGCCCCGGAAGCTGGTCGCGGCGCTCGCGGCGCGCGGCCTGGGACGGGTGCTGGTCGAGGGCGGCGGCGTCACCGTGTCACGCTTCCTGCACGAGGGGGCGCTGCAGCGTCTGTACGTCACCGTGGCCCCGGTCCTGATCGGCGACGGCGTGCCGGGGCTGCGCTTCACCGGCACCGACGTGATGCGGGACGCGCTCCGGCCGCCGGTGCGGCGTGCCGCCCTCGGCGAGGACACGCTCTTCGAGTTCGAGCTGTTCGAGCCCGGCGGCGCTGCGCCGTCCGGCGAACCACTGGACGGCGAGCACGCCGATGCCCGGCAGGGCGGCGGCGAAGGCGAGCACTCCGTACACCACCGCGACGCTCAGCCCCTGTGACGCGCCCAGCCCGGCGGCGCCGAAGGCCCAGGCTGTGACGCCCTCCCTGGGCCCCCAGCCGCCGATGTTCAGCGGCAGGGCCATGGCGATCAGCGCCAGCATCATCAGCGGCAGCAACTCGGCCGCCGGGGCGCGGGATCCGGCGACGCGGGCGGCGAGCAGGAACATGCCCAGGTGTCCGGCCAGCACGGCGAAGGAGGAGAGCACCACGCCCGGCCAGCTCGCACGTCCGAGCAGGCCGAGGCGGGCCTCGGCCAGTTCGCCGCGCAGGGCGCGGACCACGCGGTGCCACAGGGAGACGGCGGGGCCCTTGCGCAGTACGACGGCCGTGACGGCGACGGCGAGAGCGAGCCCGCACAGCACGGCGAGGGTGCGCAGGACATCCGGGGCCGCGACGAGGTGTCCGGTCTGCGTCAGCGCCGGGGAGGGGTCGGCCACCAGCACCAGCACACCGGCCGCGATCAGGACCACCTGGCCGGCGGTCCGTTCGAGGACGACCGCGCGCACTCCCCGGGCGATGTCACCGGCGTTCTTCCCGTGCCGTACGGCCCGGTTGACGTCGCCGAGGACGCCGCCGGGCAGCGCCGCGTTGAGGAAGAGGGCGCGGTAGTAGTCGGCGACGGCCCGGCCCAGCGGCAGCCGGACGTTCAGGGCGCGGGCCACCAGGCACCAGCGCCAGGCGCTGAACACGGTGGTGAGCAGACCGATGCCGAGCGCGGCCAGCAGGGTGAGGCCGTCGATCCGGCGCAGGCCGTCCATGAAGGGGCCGGTGCCCAGCCGCCACATCAGCACCGCGATGAGGGCGATTCCGGCGAGGGTGCCGACCCGGCCCCGAAGGGCGCGGGAGATCGTGGAGATCATGAGGAGGCCCCGCCCGTCGTGCCGCCCGTCGTGCCGCCCGCCTGCCGGGGCAGTGCCAGCAGGTCGCTGTGGTGCACCACCGCCCGCAGCTCGCCCGCCGCGCACTGCTCCAGGCGGCGGCGCAGGTACTCCTCGGCGCGCACAGCGAGGTCCGGCCGCTGCTCGACGGCCGCGCCGGTCCAGCCGCGCAGCCATTCGGCAGTCAGCGCGCGACGCTCCCCGTCGAGCTTCCACGGGCTGCTGTGCACGCGTACGGTCGTGTCCAGCTGGTCGAAGGCCTCGCAGGCCGCGGTGACCGCGTCGGGGCCGAGCAGTCGGCGGCCGTGGTCCTCGCGGCGCTGGTGGGCGTTGAACGCGGCGGTGATCTCGGCGTCCAGCGGGTCGGCCGGCTCCAGCTCTACCCGTCCCATGACGGACAGCGCGAGCAGGGCGGGGCAGCCGGCGCGGGCGCAGGCGGCGGCGAGGGCGTCGACCTCTTCGCGGGTGAACAGGTCGAGCAGGGCGGAGGCGGTCACCAGGGAGGTGCCGGCGAGGTTCTCGGCGGTCAGGCCGGTGACGTCGCCGCGTACGGTCTCGACGGTGACGAGGCTGCCGTCGGCCGCCGTCGTGGGCATCCGCTCGGCGGCGAGGTCGAGCAGGTCGGGGTCGTGGTCGTGCAGCACCCAGTGCTGGGGGCCGTCCAGCCGGGGCGCGAGCCAGCGTCCCATGGAGCCGGAGCCGCAGCCGAGGTCGCGGATCACGATGGCCTGGCCGATGGGCCGCGCCGGGTCCGCGAGGCGGCGGCGCAGCGGCTCGATGAGCTCGGCGGCGCGGGCGGCCGCGTCGGCGCCCTCCCGCAGCTCCAGCCACTCGGGGGCGTAACGGGGTGCCTCGGTCGTGCTCACGCGATCCTCCGGGGCTCGTGGAGTTCTTCCTGTCGCAGCTGTTCCAGGGCGCCGGCCAGGCCGTGCGCGGTGGTCTGCCACCCGTCCAGCGCGGTACGCCTGCCCAGCGCGGCCGCCTTCACCTCGCGGCGCAGGCCGGGCTCGCCGAGCCAGCGGCGCAGCGCGGCGGTGAGCGCCTGGGGGTCCTGCGGCGGTACGAGAATGCCGGGCACGCCGCCGTCCGGTGCCTGCCCGAGGGCTTCGGGGAGTCCGCCCACGGCGGTGGCGAGCACCGGGACGCCGCGCGCGAGGGCCTCGGTGACGGCCATGCCGTAGGTCTCGGCGTGCGAGGCGAGGACCATGAGGTCGGCGGCGGCGTAGGCCGCGTCCAGCTCGGCGCCGGCCAGCGGGCCGGGGAGGTGGACGCGGTCGCCGAGGCCGTACTTCTCGATCAGCTCGCGGAGCCGGGCGACGTACTCGGGGTCCTGGCCCAGTCCGCCCGCGCAGGCGCAGGTCCAGCTCAGGTCGGCGACCTCGGCGAGGGCCTCGACCAGCCGGTCCTGGCCCTTGCGCGGGGTCACGGAGGCGACGCAGAGCAGCCGCGGCACGCCGTCGGTGGCGTCCGTGCCGGGTGCGAGCGGCTCGATGTCGGCGCCGGGCGCGGCGACATGGACCCGGGCCGGGGCCAGCCCGTGGTGGGCGGCGAGCCTGCGGGCGGCCCAGCGGCTGGTCGCGACGACCGCCGAGACGGCGCGCAGGGTCTTGCGCTCCAGGACGTCCAGCTCGGCCGCCCGGCCCGGGGGCAGTCCGGTCTCCTCGCCCAGCGGCAGGTGCACCAGCACGGCCAGGCGCAGCCGCCGGGCCTCGGGGACGACGATGTACGGGACGGCGCAGGCCACGAGCCCGTCGAGCAGGACGACCGCGCCGTCGGGCAGTTCGGCGAGGATCCCGGCGAGTTCGGCACGGGCGGCGGCGCCGGGCTGCGGCCAGGCGCCGGCGACGGCGTGCTCGTGGACCTGCCAGCCGGCGGCGGGCAGGTCGCGGCAGATCCGGCGGTCGTAGGTGTTGCCGCCGCTGGGGGTCGCCGGGTCGTCGACGCCGCCGGGCAGCACGATGTGCACCGCTGCGGTGCCGCTCCCGCTCATAGGGCGCGCTCGTAACTCGCCCAGGCGATGTGCGATTCGTGCAGGGTGACCGAGATGCCGGCCAGGCCGCGCGCTCCCTCGCCCAGCGCCCCGGCGTGCACGCGGTCGGCGAGGCGGTCGGCGATGACCTTGGCGAGGTACTCGGTGCTGGTGTTGATGCCCTTGAAGGCGTCCTCGTCGTCGAGGTTGCGGTAGTTGAGCTCGCTGACCAGGTCGCCGAGTTCCCGGGTGGCCAGGCCGATGTCGACGACGATGTTGTCGTCGTCCAGCTCGGCACGGCGGAACGTGGCGTCCACGAGGAACGTCGCTCCGTGCAGGCGCTGCGCGGGCCCGAAGACCTCTCCACGGAAGCTGTGAGCGATCATGAGGTGCTCGCGGACGGTGATGCTGAACAACGGACCCTCCAGGTACGGCACGTCAGGCCCTCTGACGGGGCCTGCCATCTAGTACGGGCATTGCGCGCTCTTGGTTCAGCCGTAGAGAACGCGATGACACAACCCGGGCAATTCACCGGCGGCGATCGCCGTCATCACCTGGGGCAGCTCCTCGAACGCGCACTCCCCGGTGACCAGCGCGTCGAGGGCGGGATCGGCCAGCAGTTCCAGCGCGAGCGCGAGCCGGTCGCCGAAGCTCCGGCTGGAACGGCGGGCCGGGGACACCGAGCCGACCTGGCTGCTGCGCAGGACCAGGCGGCGGGAGTGGAAGGCCTCCCCCAGCGGCAGGCTGACCCGGCGGTCGCCGTACCAGCTCAGCTCCAGGACGGTGCCCTCCGGGGCGAGGAGTTCCAGCGAGCGCGCGAGCCCGGCCTCGGTGGCGCTGGCGTGGACGACCAGGTCGCAGTCGCCCAGCGCGTCCTGCGGAGATGCGAATTCGACGCCGAGGGCGGCGGCGATGCCGGCCCGCGCGGGCTCGGCGTCGACCAACTGGACGCGTACGGCCGGGAACCGGGCCAGTACGGCGGCCACCGAGCAGCCGATCATGCCGGCGCCGATCACCGCGATCCGGTCGCCGAGCATCGGGGCGGCGTCCCACACCGCGTTCACCGCGGTCTCCACCGTCCCGGCCAGCACGGCCCGTGTGGCGGGGACGCTGTCCGGCACCACGGTCACGGCGCTCGCCGGGACGACGTACCGGGTCTGGTGCGGGTAGAGGCAGAACACCGTGCGCCCCACCAGGCTCTCCGGCCCCTCCTCCACCAGGCCGACATTCAGATAGCCGTACTTGACGGGCCCGGGGAAGTCCCCGTCCTGGAACGGCGCCCGCATGGCGGCGTACTGGCTGCCCGGCACACCGCCCCGGAAGACCAGGCTCTCCGTCCCCCGGCTCACCCCGGAACACAGCGTGCGCACCACGACATCGCCCTCACCGGGCTCCGGCAGAACGACGTCCCGGAGCTCGCCGACGCCGGGCGAGCGGAGCCAGAACGCACTTCCTGTGCGTTTCATCTGCGTCCTCCTGAACACTCGGGGCCTCTCTCACGTGCTCATAGGCACGAAGCCGCGATCACAGTACGCGGCAATGATCAACTTGGCGACACAGCCGGGAGTACACGGTGGCCCTGCAAGACACGCTTCAGGCATACGAATACAAGACGTACGACTTCAAGACATACGAGTTCAAGACATACGGCACCAGGACATTGCGGCAGGAGACAGCCGCCGGACTGGGCGCGCAAATACTCCTGCTGCTCATTCTCAGTACGGCTACCGGCCTGGGCCCCGCCGGACTGCTCACCGGCCTCGCGGTCTCCGTCACCGCCTGGGCCGTCCTCACCCGCGCCCTCGTGACCACCTGGCCCCGGCCCCGCACCTTCGGGCCGGCCAACCGCGTCACGCTGGCCCGCGCCACGCTCGTCGGCGGGGTGACCGCGCTGGTCGCGGACTCCTTCCAGAATCCGCCGCCGGTCACGGTCCTGGTCGCCCTCACCACCGTCGCCCTGATCCTCGACGCGGTCGACGGCCAGGTAGCCCGGCGCACCGGCACCGCCTCCGCCCTGGGCGCGCGCTTCGACATGGAGGTCGACGCCTTCCTCATCCTGGTCCTCAGCGTCTACGTCGCCACCTCCCAGGGCGCGTGGGTGCTGCTGATCGGCGGCATGCGCTACGCCTTCGTGGCGGCGGCCCGCGTCCTGCCGTGGCTGAACGGGGCGCTGCCGCCCAGCATGGCCCGCAAGACGGTGGCCGCGTTCCAGGGCATCTTCCTGCTGGTGGCCGCCGCCGGGATCCTTCCGTCGACGGCGACGCTCGGGGTGGTCCTGCTGGCGCTGTCCTCGCTGTGCTGGTCCTTCGGACGGGACATCGGCTACCTGTGGCGGGTCAAAGCGGCCTTCGCACCGCCCATGACGGATCGCGTCCGCTGAGCCCGATCACCCGGTCGAGCAGCGGGGCACCTGCCGCGACCGCGACCACCGGGCCGAATGCGCCGCCCGCCGGACGGTCGTCGGCGAACGCGGCGAGCATCGCGTACGAAGCCTCCAGGCTCGCGGTGTCCGGCGCGTACAGCTGGCCGGTGGCGCGGGCCAGATCCCAGCCGTGCACGACGAGTTCGTCGAGGGCGACCCGGCCCGCCTCGGCGGCGGGGAAGGTGACGCCGCCGGCCTGGGTCATGCCCTCCCACGCTCCGGGCTCGCGCCAGGTGGCGGCCAGCTCGTCGAGCGCCTTAGGCAGCTCGCCGCGCCAGTTTCCGTCGCCGTCGATGTCCGGCAGAACGGTCCCCGGGGCGGTGCCGGTCCGCTCGCCGAGCTCCTTGCGCCCCGCGTCGCGGAAAGCGACGCTCAGGCCGAGCAGATGCCCGAGGATGTTGCGCACCGCGTACTCCGGGCAGGGCGTCGGCGCTTCGAGCTGATCGTCGGTGACGCCCTCGGCGAGGGCGGCGATCCGGCGCGTGGCCGGTTCCAGGTCGATCATGGGTGCACTTCCTTCCTTCATACCCATGCAGACCGGCGCGCCCGCCAGAACTCATCGCGGGACGGACCACGGACTACGGACTACTCCTGCTTCTCGCCCGAGGCGAAGCGGGAGATGATCAGGGCGAGAATGATGATCGCGCCGTTGAGGAACTGGTTCCACAGCGGCGGCACACCCGCCAGGGTCATGACGTTGACCACGAGCTGGAGGGTGAGCACACCGGTCAGGGCGCCGAACAGGGTTCCCCGGCCGCCGTTGAGGCTGACGCCGCCGATGACGGTCGCCGCGAAGACCTGGAAGATCCAGCCGCTGCCCTGGTCGGCGGAGATGGAACCGTAGTGGCCGCTGTAGAGGACCCCTGCGAAGGCGGCCAGCAGCCCTCCGATGATCAGGACGATCCAGGTGATCCGGTCCACCCGGATGCCCGCGGTGCGGGCGGCCTCGGGGTTTCCGCCGATCGCGTAGAGGGCCCGGCCGTGCCGCAGCCAGGCCAGCGCGGAGCCGCCGACGGCGAAGAGCAGCGCGCAGATCCAGATGGCGGCGGGGACGCCGAGCCAGGCGGCGCGGCCGAGGTAGCTGAAGGAGGCGGGCATCTCGACGATGGACTGGCCCTCGGAGATGGCGATCTGCAGGCCGCGCAGCATGGTGAGCGCGCCGAGGGTGACGATGAATCCGTTGAGCCGCAGCTTGAGGATGAGGAAGCCGTTGACCGCGCCGATCAGCGCCCCGACGGCCAGGCACAGCGGTATCGCCGCCGACTCGGGGAAGAGCCCGAGGCCCGTGAAGCGTCCGCCGGTGCCGGGCAGGACCAGCCAGACCGCGATGACGGGGGCCACGCCGATGGTGGACTCCAGTGACAGGTCCATCCGGCCGACGATGAGGATCAGCGCCTCGGCCAGGACCAGCAGGCTCAGTTCGGTGGACTGCTGCGCCACCCCGATGAGGTTGTCCGAGGTGAGGAAAGCCGGCGAGACGATGAACCCGATGAGCCCCAGGACGAGGATGGCCGGCAGCAGCGACAGCTCGCGCAGCCGGGAGAGGTCGGCCCGGCGGCGTGCGGTGCCGCGCGCCGCGAGCACCGCCTGCGCGGTGTCCGCGGTGCCCGCGGCCTCGGTGGCGTCTGTGGTGGCGGACATGGTCACCTTCCGGGCTTGTCGGTGGCTTCGGACCGAGGGGCGGACAGGGGTTCGGGGCCGGTTTCCGGGCCGGGTTCGGGTCCGGGTTCGGAGCCGCCGCCCCTGCCCGACACGCCTTCCATCGCGGCGACCAGCTGGTCGTCCCGCCATCCGCGCCCGAACTCGGCGACCACCCGGCCGTGGAACATGGCCACGACCCGGTCGCAGACCCGCAGGTCGTCCAGCTCGTCGGAGATGATCAGGGCGGCCCGGCCTTCGTCGGCGACCTGACGGATCCTGGCGAGCAGGAATTCCTTGGACCTGACGTCGACCCCGTTGGTCGGCCGGATGGTGACCAGGACATGGGGATCGGCGGCCAGGGCGCGGGCGACGACGACCTTCTGCTGGTTGCCCCCGGACAGCGCGGAGACCGGGGTGGCCGGGCCCGGGGTCTTGATGTCCAGGTCCTTGATCATGCGCTGGGCGAAGGCCCTGGTCCGGGAGGGCAGCACGATGCCGTACGGGCCGAGCTGGTCGGTGACGGTCAGCGTGGCGTTCTCCGCGACGCTGCGGTTGTTGACCAGTCCCTGGAGGCGGCGGTCCTCGGGGACCAGGCCGATGCCCGCGGCGAGCGCCGACGGCACGCTGCCGGTGCGGACCTCGCGGCCGGCCACCCGGATCCGTCCGGCCTGGGGGCGGTGCAGGCCGGCCACCGTCTCGCCGAGGCGTACGTTGCCGCTGGCGGCGGCTCCGGCCAGGCCCACCACCTCGCCGGCCCGTACCGACAGGGACAGGTCCCGGTAGGCGCCCTGGAGCGAGAGCCCGTCGCAGGCCAGCAGTTCCCGCGCGTCGCTCTCGGCCGCCGCGCCGGGCCGGTCGGCCCCGGCTACGGCTTCCGTGGCGGTGCCCTCACCGGTCATGGCCTCCACCAGGGCCTGGTGGCCGAGTTCGGCGACGGGGGCGGTGAGGATGTGGCGGGCGTCCCGGTAGACGGTGACGGTGCCGCAGAGGTCGTAGACCTCCTGCAGGTGGTGGGAGATGAAGAGGAAGGCGACGCCCTGCCGCTGCAGGTCGCGGAGCTTGTCGAAGAGGCGGGCGATGCCGCGCGCGTCGAGCTTGGCGGTCGGCTCGTCCAGGATGATGAACCGCGCGCCGAAGGAGAGCGCCCGCGCGATCTCCACGAACTGCCGCTGCTCCACGGTCAGATCCTTGGCGCGGGCGGCCGGGTCGATGCCGACGCCGTACTCGGCGAGCAGCTGCTCGGCGCGCTGCCGCAGCGCCTTCCAGCGGATGGGGCGCAGCGCGCCGGAGCTCTGCCGGTCCAGGAAGAGGTTCTCGGCCACGGTCAGCTCACCGATGGTCATGGAGTGCTGGTAGACGCAGGCCACCCTGGCCCGCCATGCCTCGGTGTCGCCGGGGGACGGGGCCGGCCCGCCGGAGAAGCTCAGCGTCCCGGTGTCCGGCTGCTGCAGGCCGGTGAGTACGGACACGAGCGTGGACTTGCCCGCTCCGTTGCGGCCGACCAGGGCGTGCGCCTCGCCCTCGGCGATCGATATGCGGGCGTCGCGCAGCGCGACGGTGGCGCCGAAGCGCTTGCTGATCCCGGTCGCCTCGGCCACGGGGGCCGGTCGCCCGGTCGTGGTCTCCGCCATGCTGGGTACCGTCCTTCGCGTACGGATGGAGGACCTGGGGCGTCTAGCCGATGTTGTTGCCCCAGAGCGTCTTGTCGTCGACGTTGGCCTTGGTCACCAGCGGGGCGGGGAGCTGGTCCTCCAGGCCGTTGGGGATCGTGATGATGGTGGAGTCGTGGTCGGTCGCCCCGGGCTGGAAGGTCTTGCCGGCGGCCGCGGCCTCGGCGTAGTACAGCGCGTACTTGGCGTAGAGGTCGGCGGGCTGGGAGACGGTGGCGTCGATCTCGCCCTTGCGGATCGCGTCGAACTCCTGCGGGATGCCGTCGTTGGAGATGATCGTGATGTGGCCGGCGGTGCCCGCGGGCTTGAGCAGCCCCTTCTGCTTGAGCAGGGCCAGGGTGGGCTGAAGGAAGACCCCGCCGGCCTGCATGTAAATGCCGTTCAGGTCGGGGTGCTGGGCGAGCAGGCTCTGGAGCTTGGCCGAGGCGACGTCGCCCTTCCAGTCGGTGGGCAGCTCGAAGACCTTGATCTTGGGGAAGTCCGTCTTCATGCACGAGGCGAAGGCCTCGGAGCGGTCCCGTCCGTTGATGGAGTCCAGCGCGCCCTGGAACTCGGCGACCTTGCCCTTGCCCCCCAGCTGCTTGCCGAGGTACTGGCAGGCCTTGGTGCCGTACGCCTTGTTGTCGGCGCGGACCACCATGTAGACGTCGCCCTTGTCCGGCCGGGTGTCGACGCTGACCACGGGGATCTTCTTGGACGCCAGCGTGTCCAGGGTCGAGGCGATGGCGCCGGTGTCCTGGGGTGCCATGACGATCGCCTTGGCCCCGGTGTTCTCGAAGACCTGGACGTTGGCGACCAGCTTGGTGATGTCGTTCTGGGAGTTGCTGAGCGGCAGGTTGTTGACGCCGTCCGACTTGATGTCCTTCTTCAGGTACTGGGCGTAGGAGTTCCAGAAGTCGGAGTCCGATCGCGGAAGGTCGATGCCGATGGCCGGCTTCTTGGCGGCGCTCGTGCCCGCGGTCTCGCTTCCGCGGTTGCAGGCGGTGGCTAACCCCGCCATCGCGAGGACGGCCGCGGCGACTGTGGCGGTGGAGCGTGTCAGGGTGAAACTCATGGCCGCTGTCTCTCCTTCTCCGGAACGGTGGAGCTGGGCTCTATGAGGGGTCGGCGAGCGGCCCGATTCATCCGAGGTCTCCCGGACGTCGAGGACGTTACGACCGCGTTGCCACGCTGACAAGACCCAGGGCAGGACCCAGGGCAGGACCCTGGGCGGATCCGACCGCGCAAGCCGGGCACCGGACTGGCCTCGGGCGGGCCTCCGCAGCGCCGGGACCTGCCGGTGAGTGGCTCATCGGGCCATCCGGGCGAGAGCGGGACCCGAATGGGCCGAACACCGCGAACATCCGCTGACATACCGAACCAATCACCCGAAGCGGGCGCGCCGGGCACATAAGGTCACACATACATCCGAGGACTTGTTGCCTTCACCGTCTTCCGCCTCTACAGTCACGAAGGCGCAAGACCTCCGATGTCTTGATCACGTCCCACAGAGGAGTGAAAGGCACTGACTTGTCAGCGACACGAACCCGCGTGACCGCGGTCGACACGTACGACATCCGGTTCCCCACCTCACGGGAGCTGGACGGGTCGGACGCGATGAATCCGGACCCCGACTACTCCGCCGCCTATGTGGTGCTGCGTACCGATGCCGCCGACGGGCTGGAGGGCCACGGGTTCGTCTTCACCATCGGGCGCGGCAACGACGTGCAGGTCGCGGCGATCGACGCGCTGCGCCCGTATCTGCTCGGCCGGGCGGTCGAGGAGATCTGCGCCGATCCCGGCTCGGTCAGCCGCGAGCTGATCGGCGACAGCCAACTGCGCTGGCTGGGCCCGGAGAAGGGCGTGATGCACATGGCGATCGGCGCCGTCGTCAACGCCGTCTGGGATCTGGCCGCCAAGCGCGCGGACAAGCCGCTGTGGCAGCTGCTGGCGGACGCCGAGCCCGCGTGGCTGGTCAGCCAGGTCGACTTCCGCTACATCGCCGACGCCCTCACCCCTCAGGACGCGCTCGGCCTGCTCACCCGGGGCAGGCAGGGCGCCCAGGAGCGTCGGGCGGTACTGCTGGAGCGCGGCTTTCCCGGTTACACCACCTCGCCCGGCTGGCTGGGGTACTCCGACGAGAAGCTCACCCGGCTGGCCAAGCAGGCCATCGCCGACGGCTTCACCCAGATCAAGCTGAAGGTCGGCGCCGACCTGGCCGACGACATGCGGCGGCTGCGCGCCGCCCGCGCGGCCGTCGGGCCGCAGCTCCGCGTCGCCATCGACGCCAACCAGCGGTGGAACGTCGACGAGGCGATCGCGTGGACCACCGCGCTCGCCGAGTTCTCCCCGTACTGGATCGAGGAGCCCACCAGCCCCGACGACATCCTCGGCCACGCCACCGTCCGCCGGGCCGTCGCCCCCGTCAAGGTGGCCACCGGCGAGCACGTGCAGAACCGCGTCGTCTTCAAGCAGTTGCTGCAGGCCGGCGCCATCGACGTGCTCCAGATCGACGCGGCCCGGGTGGGCGGGGTGAACGAGAACCTGGCCATCCTGCTGCTGGCGGCGAAGTTCGGCGTGCCGGTGTGCCCGCACGCGGGCGGGGTAGGGCTGTGCGAGCTGGTCCAGCACCTGGCGATGTTCGACTACCTGGCGCTGTCCGGCACCACGCAGGACCGTGTCATCGAGTACGTCGACCATCTGCACGAGCACTTCGTCACGCCGGTCGTCATGCGCGAAGGCCACTACACCGCCCCGACGGCGCCCGGCTTCTCCGCGCAGATGAAGGCCGGGTCGATCGCCGAGTACCACTACCCCGACGGCGCCTTCTGGGCCGCCGACCGCGCACGGCAGGAAGGCCGGACCGCATGAGTGACGACCTGAACGGCCTGCGGGCCCTGGTGACCGGCGGCGCCTCCGGCATAGGGCTCGCCACCGCGCTGCTGCTGGCCCGCCGCGGCGCCCGGGTCGCCGTACTGGACGTCACGCCCGGTGGACTGCCCGAGCCTCTGCTGCCCTT
>Ga0307517_10007804_pt1 | contig 15517 bp, 8 predicted proteins | sample 23_EM_MG_FD_194515 | JGI IMG/M metagenome (GOLD analysis project Ga0307517, IMG submission 194515) | Populus trichocarpa ectomycorrhiza microbial communities from riparian zone in the Pacific Northwest, United States - 23_EM | ecosystem: Host-associated > Plants > Roots > Unclassified | place...
AATAAAAAACTAAAAATACATCAAATTACTTTCTTTTTTTTTCAAAAAACAAACATTGCCTGACAGTATTCTTTCATGGATGGATTGACTGGTGTTATCGGAGTAGACCCCTTGGAATATGACGGACTCTACAGTAACCACAATCATGAAATGGAATTTCCATCTTCACCGAACGTCCATCGAAAGAAACGCCATTCATGTTTGGACATTGTTCCACTCTCACTAAAAACAAAACGCACCTCAAAATGGAAAGCTTGCACATTCACCATTTTTGTTCTTAACAATGTTCAGAAAGTGCATGGTTTGATCTCGGAGACTGCAAATAACACAAACCTACTCTTGTTTCATTCATGGTGGACATGTACAATGATTTGAGGTTTCGTGTTTTTGTCTCAACACTAACTGAATCCCAAAAAAAAAAAAAAAAGAGGTAATCCAATTTCTGTGAAAACAGTAACATCACTACTGATCATTCTCTAAATGCGATAAAAACGGTAAGATTACATTTATACATTTACAGGTGTTAAAGAGCTAAAGCTATCGAAGTTTTCAACTCCAGGCAGAAGAAGTTGCCATGTCTCTATGTCGCCACCGAAGGTAAAGAGCCCAGTCCCTCTCCTGAACACTATAGTTCCTGTCATATTCCTTTAGCATATCTCTAACGGCAGTAGTCACTGAAGAACTCAATGGGTACTGATTGAATCCTGCCATTGTAAATCGAGACCTCCACTTTGCAAGAAGTTCATGCCGTTCAACCCTCTCAGCTTCCTCGCAAGCGATCATATTGACAATGTCACGAGCCACACAGTGCTGCTCTGCATTAATCCTCTGCTTGTCATCCTTGGGGCGACCAACATCAATTGATTCAAACATAGCTGTATAATAATCTAGAGTCTCAATGAACCTTGGAAAGAATGGTTTGGTGTTGGTGTTGGATTCTTGCTCAATGAGGGTCACAATCCTTGGTGACAAACTCTTCACCATCCTTATCAATCTATCTCTGTGATTCCAAGTGGTCACACTCTCATCTGGCATGTGGTGCAACACATAAGGAAAATTCACAACCACAGCTTCCCCAGGTTGGACCCTGAGATGTTCCAGTTGAACCTCACAACCATCCATGGCAACATCATGGAACTCAAATGGCACATTGCATTCCTCTGCGACTTTTGACAGCCTTTGACCCACAATATCAAGTCCTCCACCACGAGCATGAGCAGATTGAGAATCATCAACACCAGTTATGCGGATTACTGGGGGCCCACCTGGCCGATAAGCAAGCATCTGCATTAGAACACTCCACTGACTTCCCTGTGCAATCTGGAAGTCGATGATATGAATTCTGGGTTCGTATTCCACGGCTTCTTGAATGACAACATTAGCTGAAGTGTATGCAAACTTCCAATATGGGCAGATCTGATAGAGAATACCCATGTAAGTCATCAGATCTGAGCTAATTGGTGCTTCACACTTCAAGGCTCTGTAGATTTTACTTCCTGAGAGTTCCAACCTTGCCCTAAGGCCTTCCAACATATAAGCACCCAACCGCTGGATCGGCTCTCCAGAGACTGACACCATTTGGTCCAAGACATGCATTAGACCTGCTGCTCTTTGTATATCAGCATTTGATACTGCATCAGCACAGGCAAGAAGCACATGCTTAAGATCTAACCTAGGGATCACTTCCATCATTTGATTCCAGTCCCAACTTGCAGATGATTCTGCTTGGTATCCTCCACTCACAAAGCAAAAACTCCCACTGTCGGTAATATCAGATTCAGGCCCGAGCAATGAAATTTCCAACTCCCTTAATTTCTGCCTCAGTATAATGTCCTCATCAGCAGAGGATGATCCACTCAATGGAGATCCATATACAGTGTCAGGGGAATGATGAGGATCAGAAATGCATGAATGAGAACCCTGGGGTGAAAAGGGGCTTCTGTTGGATGAGACGCTGGCAGCAGGAGAATCATAGTTAACGAAACCAGCAGTTGCTGAAGATGATTCCAAGGTAAAGAATTCTCCTTGATCTGTCTGAAAGGAAATTGCAGCTCCTTGGCTGCCACCATCTGAATACATATTGCTGTCTAAAATTTGGATATGAGATAAACCATATGGATCGATCTCTTGCACTGGCTGGTGGTAAAACCTGTGGATACCAGCTGATCGGTGTTTCTGAGAGGTTTGCATCAAGAACTGGCTCGCTGATTGGCTTAGCTCAGACAAGAGAATGTATAAGTGATAACTAGCCTTTTCTATTAGAATTATCACCTTCACTGGCCAAAGCAACGACTTTTAGAATGCTACATGCTATAATCACTAAAAAATTATAAATAGTGAGGCAGCCGACAAGTCTCTGATTCAATTCACTCGTCACCACAAAATTTAAGTTGTGAACAATAGTTCTGTTATCCTCAGCAATGCATTAAAGGATCACCGAAATCTGTTAAAAGGAAGGACAGACAGTAAGATTATACATAATCAATGAAAATTGGCGTTGGAAAAGCTATTTGAAAAAGAAACAGACAAGGGAGAGCAATTGATGATCACAATAGGTATAAAGACCATCCAAGAAAATAATGAAGGGACCAAATTAACCTAGTATTATGGTAACAATTTATTGGCTAATTTAACAGTAGAATGTTCCACTAGAAAAATCATAGACTTGGCAACAAGGCAGCCTGTATAAGCAGGTAAATGAAAGAAGTGAAAACGTCTTGACTTGGATTGGGGCTGGTAGTCAAGGGTCATTGCATCTCTAGGATGTAAAGAGCCAGGCCAAGGCTTTGCTCTCATACCCTGATGGCCTGATCATCTACTTTTAATAAAAATAATTGAATTAGATCATCAGTAAGGGGAAAATTAATTCCCTGTACCTTTTTTTCTTCCTTTAGACTACTCAAGTAGTTGGAAACAAAGTCACTAAGAAATTTCTAAAAGATACAAAAATAATTGACCATAAAGTCAGTCAATCCGCTAGGAGATGAATGAGCAAGAACCAGATTTAACAAGGGATAGATCTTGACTGTAATTTCATTGGTGGAAACAGCAAAGGGAAAAGATTTCAAGAAGCATCTCTGTGGAAAACATTACATTTTTGTTTCAAAATAAACTTCAGCTTTTGGTTTCGTCCCCAAGAAAAAAAAAGGAGAATTCAGCAATCAATTTTAAAAAAGCTTTTTGTTCAAACTCCATAGAAGAAGAAAAATGGAACAAGATTTGAGAACAAATACAAGGTCTACCATTTAGAGGTAGGACTTGTGAATCCGTTCTCCCCAACCCAGTTTCCGATATCAATCAAACTATGCTCTTGAAACCCACTATTGCAGACTAATTTAAAAGCAGCAACGAAGAAATAAGGTAAACTTGCAAGAATACATTGACTTTTGCAGAAGCATAGAGCAACTTCATTTAGATCCAGAAGAAAATGCAAACTGGTCTATAAGAACATACTTCTCTGGGTCGGAAAAATAAATAAATGAAGAGGAAAAATTATATTCCATAATGATGATTGATCATCATCAACCATTAAAAGTGACCACCCCTAGAATCAGAGGCGATATCATCAACCAAAAAACATATTCCATTATCTTACCTAGAATTTACACTATTACTTTTGGTACTAATTCAACTCACTCAACGGAAGCAACAAAAGCAACCAGGTATAAGAGGAAGAAAAGGCACTTAAAGGCCAAAGAGTGCTTGTAGTGGACAAACCGACATGCAAACAAGAAAGAAAATGGAATAAAGGGAATAAAAGAAATTCATTCCCAGATGCTAAAGCATAAAATCTATGTTACACAAACCAAAAATAAAATAAAAAATCAAACTTGCAAAATTCATTAGCCATTAAATTTCCTGTGACAGAAAACAGCCTAAATCCTGCCTGGAACAAATCTGATTAATCTTTCAACGATGCTAACACTAATTTGCAAGCACAATTAAGCAATCAACATCCAAAAACATACCTTTTCCACTCCTTAAACAGCTAAAATCCATGATAATTAATTCATACCTATAAATAGCTAAAACTTTAAAGGGATGTGTACAAGAACTAAATTAATTCATACCTATAAATAACTATACTACAAGAACTAAATTTTCAATTCCCCCCGTAAAGATGCTAAATTTCAATTCAAACAAGAAAAGAAAACTCAGTTCCATGAATTCTAACACCAAATCATATCCTTAAACTCATAAAATCTCCAAGAGACATGAACTTGGACCTCAAACTCAGGCCAAAACCTTAGTCCATCAAACACTCAGACCACCCAGAGGAAAAAAAGCAAGGCTCAATTTCAGACAAAACCCATCTAGAAAATCATACTTAATTGTTAAATTTAACGAAGAGTTGATGAGTTACTTTGCATACCTTAAACTCTCCAAAGCTTTCTCAGGTTTTCAGTTTGTGGATGTTCTTTCTTGTACAGCTAACATAGAGCAGCAACCATCGTGTCAAAAATGAGGACATCCATTGGTCCTTTTATGGTCCGAACTAGACAACGAATACCCCTCAAGTTTCACTTTTCTACATCAATACCATCCAAACGTGTATGAAGGAATGACTAGACTTCTAGAAGTCCAAGAGTAACCACTACTTCAATCTTCCAACAAGGAAAAAAATAACCATCACACATCAATCTCTCGAGCTTGTGATTTAATTTTTAAATTGGAATTGGTTTAATAATAACTTTGTTTTTTATATATATATATAAAAAAAACAACCTTCAATCACCATATATTATATGTGGCTTGTAGCAATCCAAAATTGCAATATTCATTTTCATGCTTAGGTTTTTTTTAATATAATTCTTAAAATGGTAATTTAATGAGGTTATCATTGTATTCTATATCAAAACCAAAGTTCAGATTGTTTTAAAAAATAATTAATTCAATACAGATATGTCATTAAAAGAAAAAACTAATGATAATTGTATCTGACATCAGAATCAAAGTTTAAATTACTTCACATTTTTAAAAATAACTAATTGAAGATAAATATATTATCTTAAAACAAAAACTAGTGATAAGAGCTTGAGTATAAGATCTTCAAGTTGTTATTTCTTTTACCATTTAGATAATATTTTAAGGATTTCTTTGTTCGTATATTAGCTAAGAGTATAAACAATATGTCCAAAAGTCAACTAATAAATAGCTTAAATATTCATCAAATATAAGATAAGAATATTAATATCATTTGGGGAGTAAAGAATTCAAATGGACTGCCGTGTTTCAGAGACTGAATACTTTGGTATATACAACCTGGTCAAGGGTGAAAATAAATAATTATTTATAACTACATCTTGGATTTAAAAATTGTATTGAATTAGGAATCTTCATTGGTGTTGCTAATGCTACCTTCTTTGTCATAGGTATGTGAGTTTTTTAATTTATTTATTTATTGGCATGGGAGTCAGGGAAGTTTGTGGGCATACAACCATTTCTGCCATCAATGTTGACTTGTTGTGCTTAAGGTATGCACCCCCACTTTGATGAGCGCATACTATGATACTCTTCTCTGTGATTAATGTATGATTAAACTAGGCAGATATGTAGTAGATTACATATCTTCACTTAGCTCAAGGAGGGAAGAATATTAATATTATTCCATGCATATAATCTTCTTGTCAGAAGGGCTGCAAGGGCATGGCATTTGTATTTTGTGGGTTGCAAAATGATCAGTGTTCTTGACATGAAGCACCGCGGGATGGAGGTGCTTGTCCGTGTAGCGCATAATAATATATTCTGCCGTCCAAATTTATCAATTTTGATCTATATTTTCCCGTGCACAACACATTCTACACGTTAATATTACTAGCTTACATTATAGAGCTGCTCTAAGTGATAGTTATAAATCTCGACATATAATATAGTAGATTGACTTGATAATTTATTAATTCAAAACGTCATATAAATCTAGTTTTATGTCAAATCTAGATAAAAATTGATTTTATGAAACTGAGTAGAACTATCAATATAAAATCTAATTTGAACTTGGTTAATTTTATATCGAACCAAGTTGAGAGTCAACCTGATCAAACTCGATCAACCCATAAAATTTCAATGAGACTCGGTTTGACTTTTTAAAAAAAATTAAAATGATATCATTTCAAGTTTTTTTAAAAAAAATATTAAAACAACATCAATTTGAATCGATTCAAGTTAATATCCCACCTAACCCATGTATCGAATCGTGTCATGAAACAGGTCGGATTTTATAACTATATATATGTTTGTACCCCTTCAAAAATAAATAAATAAACCTCTCAAACTACTCTAACTACACACGAAATGTTAAAGAAAATCTTGTTTCTTAACATATTTGTGAACCAGCATAGTATAAATCTAAAGGAAATTGCTAATAAAGTATGGAGTAATAAAAGCCTCATTTTACGACCAACTTAAGATGAAGTAAACAAGAATGATGTTTGAATTCTTGGGACATGTCGTCGTCTTCAGAAGCAAAGGGGAAGCTTCAAAGCTAACTGGTAGGGTGACATGTGAATTAATTTGGAAGGACTCGGCCATGATTTTTTAGACTATATATTATAAATGTTTTCAGCTAAATGTAAAACGTGGTCAAAATTAAGCAAAGCGTTATTGAAGAGATCATGATGAGATAGATTCGTTTTAATTGATTAATGAATTGAGATTCCATCATGTTTATTTTTTTAAAAAAAAATAATTATTGAATTTAAATTGAATAAACAAGATTATGATTATAAAAATGATAATAATTGAATTCTTTTTAATTTTTACTTAATTTAAATTATTGAATTTAAAATTAGTGATAAGATTTAAAATATCACCAATGATTCTTATTAGCTATAATATAGAATCAATTTAATTAACATATTTTTAAACTTATATTTAGTAAAGCAATGGTTGTTTGGAATTGTGATAATGATAATGATTTAAATTATTTTTCGTTTAAAAATATATTAAAATGATATTTTTTATTTTTAAAAATTTATTTTAAAAATTAATATATCAAAACAATCAAAACATATATAAAAATTTAATTTTTATTAAAAAAAATTAAAAAAAAAATAAGAAAACGCGGTACAAACTCCAAACCGCGTTCCCCAGCCTTAAAAGTATTCAAGTAATTGATATTTTGATAGTAGACGGATGTTCTAACGGTCACGGTCCTCAGTAGCCATCACCGTTATGACCAAAACCAGGGGCGCGTTAGGAGACACGGTGGTGCAGTGGTATTTGCAGTAATGTTTGAAATTCCAAGGGCAATCTATTAAAGGGGGCATCTAGCTGGAAGGTCAACATGGCCTCACATTCTTCGAAGCTACTTATTTTAAGCGGTTATTCGTTATTTTTTATTTTTCAAGCTTCTTTAATTTATTTATACTTTAACCTCGATTTGCCTTCTTTTTTGTGTCGGTTTACGGAGGTAGTATTTATGATTATAGTTTTGAAAAATAAATTTTAAAAAAAATTATAAATTATATTTTTTTAATTAAAGTTTTTAAAAATAGTTTTTAATAGAACCTTGTAAAAATATAGTATATGTTAATTAATCAAATATTATTCAAAATTATGATTAAAACAAAACATAATTTGAACCAACCTTGTCACAATAACAAATAAAAAAATTTTATTTTATAATCCTATTGGTTCATGATTTCTTTAATATTATAGTGAGCTAAATACATATTGAATTTGAGAGAATCGAATCTATTTTTTTTAATAGATTATTTACAGACATAGAATTTTTTTTATATAGTGTTTAATTCGATAAATATCTATATTTTATGATTAAAGATAGTAAAATTATTGAGATTCGAATATATTTCACTTGAAAATTTATTATTTTATATATAATTGTAGAGGCAGGCATGTTTATTCATAGTTTTTTTATTTTTTTTCTATCAATAAATGATATTTTAAATTTAATTTACGCATCAACAATCAAGATTAAATTCTCTTTTATAATGATTTTAAAAAATATATATTTTACATTAACTTAATGCATATAAATAAATTTAATAAATATCTTGCATATTAATCTCAAGATTTAAATCTAAAAAAGCATACATTTTTAATCATTACGTCAATCCACTGTGGTTTTTATTCCTTTATTTAAAAACAATATTAATATTGATAATGAAAATTTATATCTGAGTGGCATTAATCAATCACATGCAGCACCTTCTGCGCCACTCCACTCGAAAAAAGATACGGTGCGCGTCAGTACCATGGTGTTAATGTGGGTCCTCACCAATCATTGTCATCATCATGCATCACATCACAGCGAAATCATGAAAGAAGGACCAGTTACAAGAAAACCATCCCGCGTAGAGATTGATTGGGGACCATTTTTGTTCCTTAATTATTGCACGATGCAGTGGATAATTTCTTGTTCTCAGGGTGTCACAATCTCTTGAAATTAATCTGTGCTGTGATTGGTCTATCCTATTTAATTTCCCTCATTTTCGGGCTATGTTGCTCTCATTGACATCTTCGTTTCTTATCCTTTTCATTGTAATAAATGTGACGAGAACAATTACAATTCCTACACGAGATATATACATCACAGGAAATGTTATTAATTAACATCGTAAATCAATTCATCTATTTCAACTTGTTTGAAAAATATATAATCAAAATATATTTATAAAAATTATAAATGAAGATTAAGTGTATTTTTTTTTTATTCGAGGAAACCCCACTTCTCGAAAAATACACTTTGTGGGTCCAGGTGAGCGAGTAAAACACCGGCGGTCCCAGATTCTTATAAGAGATGCACGTTCTGACTCGAACTCGAGACCTGCTGTATAGATCTCAAACCCTTTGCCATCACTTGTACATACACATGCACGTGTGCGCAAATCAAAATCAAGATTAAGAGTTATTAGCATTCCATTGAATGTTATTATCATCAACACCCATGTTTAAAGGATGAACAAATGCTTGTGATGATAATTAAGATATATGTATATTAATTTTAAAGATTTTAATTGATTGTACAAGAGATTATGAAAGGACAAAACAGCTCACCAAGTTGATATTTATTCCAATGAAACAGCTTAAGTTTTAGGATTTTTAGCATAAAGAATCTAACGATCCGTCTTTTTCATACTCATATATATTTATGAAAAAAAAAGAATTTCACCGATTTTTAAAAAACCATTTGATTTGAATTTTAACTCACGAATAATTATAATAAAATAGTAAAAACCCCTCTAATAAAATAGTAAAAATCCCTCAAAAATAAATAATTCAAAGGAATTATATTTATTTTTATTTGACAATAAAAAATATTGTTAGACTAGTTTGTATTTTGAATGGCACTCCTTATATTGCTCTAATGTATTCTGAAGGAAAAACTTTCTTTCATGTACTTTGAAATTCAAACTCAGAAATTCTACATAATAATAATAAAAAAATATTGTTGATAACTAAATTTAAAGCTCATTTAGTATTGTATTAATAATTATTTTTTAAAATATTTTTTGCTTAAAATATATCAAAATTATATATTTTTTTATTTTTTAAAATTTATTTTTAACATCAGCACATTAAAATGATATGAAAATAAAAAAATAATTTGAAAAAAAAAAATCTTATTCCTTGGAGTTGAATCAAAACTGATATTTCCATGTAAAGTCCATGTAGACTTAATTATGCTTTAATAATTTCTATACAATAAAAAAAAACCCTACATGCATTGTATATTTTGCAACATCATAAAATATCCTGTCCAATTTCTAAATAATGCAGTGCCAAAACCACATAGGAATTCAAGAAATCTAATCGAATCTGCACTCCACGTCATGTTGTTATGATTCTTGTCATTGCAATCACCATCTACGTCAACAACATGGGACCCAGGTGAGTCATCTCCTACGTCAAGCAGGGGCAGGCCAGATCAAAAGCTCCATGCCCTAGGCTAGAATATCTGCTTGTGTGATGGCGAAGCTTCATTACATGACAAGCGGGGCACCTGTTGTCTTTACTAGAGGTTAATTTTGTTTTTATTTTTATATTAATCCAACCAAATAATAATAATAAAATATTAACTTAAATCTTTTAAAAAAACTTTGAAAAACATGGTTAAATCGCAATGTAAAACCATCCTTTTAATAATCATCGGTAAACTTTCTTAGTGTTCTTTAATTCAATCTTTTTGATAATATTAAAGATATCATTATCAAAACTTTCATCATCTCATTCATTTTCTTCTTCTTCTTCTTCTTCTTCCTTTTCTTCTTGAAATTTATCTCAACTTATTTTAATTATTTATTTAAAATATGGAAGTTTTCATCTCTGATTTTTACCAAAACTGTGCTATTTTCTTACCGTACTAATTTGCATATTTTTTTCAAAAAAAAAAAAAATTCATCAAAAGCTCCGTAGCCTAGAAAATCTGGTTGTGTGATTATCTCAATTTTGAAAGTAATTTGTCCTCATCCAGCCAGCTGATTCAACTCACTTTCTCGATGGGCAAGGACCCAATTGCAATATTTTAATATTGTTTAAGGGTCACTCTCATCAAATCTTTGCTGGACTCTTCCTTTTATATGGATTTGGGTGGAAGAATCTATCCTTTCTGGCCAGAAGAATGAAGCGGCGGTAGTAAAGCTTTTTAACGTTTTCTTGGTGGGATGAGGTCACTTGCTTCGTTTACCATAAGACTAGAAAGAAATTAATTTTTTTGTTTTGAGAGTTGAAATTAACAGTCAGCCAATGAGACTTGAATGAATTGTTGCAGAGTTCTTCAAAGCTCTTTCCTCCCCAAGCATTTTCCATGAAATTGCATCCACTTTTCTTCTTCTTTTTTCCTTGGATACACCACCGACTTTGACCAGATTATATCATGTTTTAGAAAAATCAGATTATTATTATTATTATTATTATTATTATTATTATTATTATCTTGAGAATGAAAACATAAGATAAAATCTGATGCAGAGACCAGTGAGAACTTCCCTATCACCACCAATAGCAGAACTTCCCTATCACCAAAAGGTCATCTCAGTAGTATAGCTAGAGACAGCTAATATAGCCAAGCAAAAGGTAGTCAAATCTTGAGTTTGCCCAACAATGACAGAAGGAGAGGAACACGGTCCATTGTGCACCTTTTGAGCCCATCATCCACAAAGATACCAGCTCTCAGGATAACTAGCAGCAAAAAGACCTCGACCTACCAAATCCTCCACTCTGCTTGACCTCGTACTGTCATCCAGTAGCTCAGCAAGCAAAGATTAAGATAAACTAGCAAGTAAGACCACCATTGTTACTTAGTGGTCAGAAAGAGTACATGACAGGAGACTCAAGATAAAGACTCGGCAAGACTCTGACCGATAAGGCATGCCGCTTGAACTCTTCATAGCAGTAACTTATCAAGGCTGAGCTAAGAGGACTCTGCCATCAGGCTTGGCGTCTTGATACCACTGCTCAAGGCCTCATTGACAACCATGGGCATTAGCTTGTCATGTAGTTTCAGGGTTAGTGATACAATTCACCGTATGTATTTATTTTTAGTTTTCAGGGCAGTGAAATCGAGAAAGGGAACTAGAACCTAACAGAGGGGACTCCACAAGCATTACCCATGAGCAAAGTGCTCTGGAGGAGGGAAAATCAACTTCACTCACACACCATAAGCTTCGCAAGTTTAGCTAGGACGTCAATACAATAATTTCCTTCTCACAGAACATGAGACAACCAAAGTTTCCAATCCTTGTCAAGAGTTTTCAAAAGTTATAAAACAGATTCCGCTATAGATGAAAGACAGAGGCACAGAGCAGGCATGAGACGTAAGATTAATACCCTCTACAGAACCCAACTCACCCCATAACCGCCGCTATGACATGGCCAATTCTATACTCATGCTTGTTGCCAAACCAACATAACAGGACAGTCCACATAACCAACCAACAAGGCTATTTTGAAAAGGATCACCATAGTCTGCTTGTACTCAGTATCCAATTCTCCAAATTAGGTCCATCCACGTTTTTTTGGTTAATACAATATCTCTACTTCTATTGTTTGACTTACCCTAACTCAGTGCTAAAGTTGCTATTAACAGATGCCTATATAATATAGAGACGGCTTATATCTCCTGTTAAATCTGGCATCTCCATCCACTGTTCTTTTCTTTTCTAACTACAATCTATCTAGTACTATTCTTTGACCAATCCTACCTCAATTCTCAATCTCCGCTGAGGTGTGATTCTTAAGAACTCTAGGTGTGACTCCTAGAATGTATCTACATCCTTTCTCCTATTCCTTCACAAATTAACACTAATACAGTGCTAACAGCCCTAGAACAGCCTCTAAAAGTCAGATTCAGAACAGCCCCTAGGCTGTCCTGCATCGTTTTGCATTTGAGCTTCAAGATCCTAGGAGCTTTTGTTGTGTTCTACTTCAACTATGGTGACTGTCGACGAATTGAATCCCAAGTTTGTGGCCATTACGCAAGCAGTTGAAGCAAGACTGAAGTCTACAAATGATACGATGGATGCAATAGAAATATCTATCAATGACAGGTTTGATAGGGTGCAACTAGCATTAGATAGGCTGAGAAAGGTTGTCCTAAGCAAGTATCCTGTTGACACAGAAACTAAACTTAGCAATGAACTTGAAAAATCGAGGTTTGCAACTAGGGTTGGAAAAAAAAAGATAAAGCAACAGATTCTTATTGGCATACTGAAATCTTAGAACAAGGTACACAAAATCTTAAACAGAAACATGAGAAGCAAGATCAACAAGCTGAAATCACAAAGTGGCATGCAAAATAGATAGAACAACCTGCTTTTGTTGATAAGAAAAATCTGGCATTGTTTTCCAAAGGGAAGATTCAACAAGAAACAAAGGTATTTCAGATTGGCAATGATGTGGAGAGTGAACAAGAAAAGGCATTTTCTAATAAAAAAATTGCAAAGGCTAAGGAGTTGTATTTACACTTGATATAGCTGAACAAAAGAAGGAACATGATGAGCACAATGTCAATGAAAACAAGGATGGCAAGGAGAAATGGTACTGAAAGCACCAATGGAGTTCATTGTTCCGGATTTGATGGTGAAACTGATAGCAAAAATCTCACATTATCGTTACTATCACCTCTAAAGAAAGAGTTTCTGGTTCCTATTTCAACCATGTAGTAATGAGGCGAGGATGTTGCTGCAAGTTTTGGTTTTTTCTACTTCGACATTTCAAAATCGAGGTCAGCAAGGGTATTTTTGTAATTTCCAGAATTTCCAGAAAAATTGTCTATGACTAAGTAAACATCCAAATAGAAGTACTCGAGTGAATAGACCTAAGCATTTAAGTAGCAGCAAATTAATGCTAGCACATCTTTAGCATTGCACCAAACAAACCATCCAACATTGAAGACAGCTAGCTAACTTAAAATATCATCATCAATTCTAAAATCCCACTAGATAATCCAGCATCAATTCCCATTTTCTCTTGGCCATCTAAATGTGTAATTTCAGTCCTCTTGGGATGCAACCCTCTTTGCCCTGCCACCTAGCCAAACTAAGACAGAAACCACTAAAGATAAAAAGCAAAAAAAATCCACCAGGAATTTTTTTAAATCTAATCCACATAAGCTCATTAATGTATTCAAATACCTCAACGAAATCAGACAGAATGACACACAAAAGTGAACACAGAAAGAAGCTTTTATCCAATAAATGAAGCACACAATCTTCTAATTATAATGAAACATCAATCAGTTAAGTTTCTAATGGCGTCAAGACATTTGCTTTCATTTATAGAGAACCTAAAACCAGGATTCAGAGACACCCAATTGACGTAGCAATCCAATCCCTCTCAAAAACCCCAACAAATTGCATCAAACAACGTAGAAATCTCAACTCAATCAACAAACAAAAACCATCAAGGTTCAAAATTTATCTTCCAATCTTTTTCCAATAACACACAATTGACTTCCAATCAATCAAAACTTTCACGACAATTTACCAAAAGCAGAACATACAAAATGCGACAAGTCCTCCTACCAATCCAATTATTATTAATCGTCACCACTCAAAGCGATTCAAAACATTACAAAGATACCAAATTTCATGAAAAAATAAAAAAGCTGAAATCTTTAACTGCTAAAATCCCGTTTCTGGTAACGAGCAACCTCACCCTCATTAGGAAAAAACCCCATAAGTCTCCCGGCAGAATTCTGATAAGCATACATAAAACCACCCATTAAACCAATCAATCCTCCTGTCACCATTGATGGTCCCTTAAGCCCTGGCTTTATCCCTATTAGTAACAAAAACAAAAACAAAAACCAAAACCAAAACCCATTTGCATATGAGTAATTTCGACATAAATGAACTAAAAGAAGAGGTAAAGATGTAAAATTTGTACCTGAGAGGTAGCCAACAGTGACAGAGACACCAGTAAGGGTGATGAAACGACAGTAATCAAGGGTGTTGAAGTTGCCAACAACCTTAGTGAATGCTGGGTTTCGATCTATTACTAGGTACTCTGGTTTTGCCGATGCTGTGATGTCTGTGTTCATTTTCTGGTCTTGATTTCTTCCCTTTTTTTTTTTTTTACTTCGATTGAGTTCTTGCTCGCTGCTCTACTCTCTCTCTGTTTCTTTCTCTATTTGTGTTCGGTCATATCTATAAATACCCTCCAAGGCTCCAACTATAGAGGAAGTTTCAATCCTGGCCTCTGATAAAAATATTTTTTTAAAAAAATTAACAATTTGATAACCGGGTTTTAACTAAACTAACAGATGAATCCTGATTTTTTCATTTCCAGTTTATCTTCTTTTTTTTCCATAAAAAAGAAAAAACTATAGAGAAACTCTAAAATGCGTTTTACAAACCCGATAATTGCTTTTAATCAGTGCTACTAGAGAGACTTAGAAGATTAAAGAAAAATTACATAATAAAAGGGTTTTATAAGTTTTCCATGAAACCCTACAATTACAAATCCATTGAATAATACTTTGTAACAAAGGATGCTGTAAAGCACCTTATTCATTTCCTTTTAACTATATTAAATATTATATTAATAACGTTATCTAGATATTTTAAAGTTAAAATATGCACGAAAGATTATTTTTTTTTAATAAAAAGCATAATATAATTTTTCTTAGCAAAGTATCCATAAGGTTATCAATTAGATGCTTTTTCTCAAGTATCATAATTTTGTTACTTTTCAACCTAAACACATTTGAGAAATACTTAATATGTATCAAAGAAAAGATTAAATTATTATTTGTTCAAGATAATATATTGAATTGGATGCTTGACAAATGGCAATATATGTTGCCATAGTTCTAATTTAATTTACTTGGGCTACATATTGCTCTATTATCTTCATTATTATATTAATTTACTTGGGCATTGTTTTTTGTATTTGATCTCCTTTTTTGCTCTTTCTTTTTTGAGTTGCTGTTGTTATATACCATTACTATATTAGGGATACAAGGTTACTAGCTAGGCTGCAATGTTGTAATGTCATGGGACATTTATGAGCCTCTAATTCATAGATTTTTCTCCTTTTCCACTGCTTTTTGTTTTTT
>Ga0307517_10007805_pt1 | contig 15517 bp, 11 predicted proteins | sample 23_EM_MG_FD_194515 | JGI IMG/M metagenome (GOLD analysis project Ga0307517, IMG submission 194515) | Populus trichocarpa ectomycorrhiza microbial communities from riparian zone in the Pacific Northwest, United States - 23_EM | ecosystem: Host-associated > Plants > Roots > Unclassified | place...
AGAGTGGGGCGTCGTACTTCCCGCAGGCGAACACCCGGCCATTGGCATCGGCGGCCATATACCCGGCGGCGCATTTGGATTCCTGTGCAGGCAGCACGGGCTCGGCGCGGATTACCTGTATGCCGTCGAATTGCTGTGGGTGAACAAAGACCGGCAAGTGGAAAAACTGCTGGCAACACGCAGGGACTCGGACCCCAACCGGGAACTATGGTGGGCGCATACCGGCGGCGGGGCGGGTAATTTCGGCATCGTCACCCGCTACTGGTTCCGGGCGGAGAATAGCAGGGACAAAGAACCTTCGCATTTGCTACCGCCATCCCCGGGCTCCGTCGAAACGATCGAACTGGATTGGTCCTGGAAGGATATGACCGAACACCGGTTTCGGCTGCTCGTAGACAATTTTTGCAACTGGACCAGGGATCATGCTCAGCCCGGGGCCAGTGGGCTTACTCTTTTTGCGACCTTGCACCTCTGGAACAGGTTGATCGGGAAGATCCAGCTGAAAGGTATTTCCACCGGTCCATCCTATGAGATACCGGATGCCTTTATCCAATCGCTTAACAGGGAGCTGGGCATCTCCTGCACCATTAAAAGGCAAAAAATGAGCTGGCTGGATTTTGCCCTGCATCCTTTTCCCGACATCTTTACTCCCGGCAAGGCAGCTTTTAAGGTCAAGGACGCCTTTCTTTGTCAGCCCTTCACCCATCAGCAGATAAAGACCATGCACCATTACCTGACCGAATGGCCGGAGATCCCAGGAAGCATGCTGGGCCTGGCCACCTACGGAGGGCAGGTGAATACCGTCGCCAGCGATGCGACCGCTTCCTCCCAGCGCAACGCCATCATGGCCACCGCCTGTACGGTTGGCTGGCTCAACCCGGAGGAGGAAGCCAAATCAATGGAATGGGTCCGTAAATGCTACCAGGACCTGTACCAGGACACCGGCGGCGTCCCCGTGCCCGGTAAACACACCGGCGGATGCATCATCGCGCATCCCGATAATGATATGGCCGACCCCACCTGGAATGCATCGGGCCTCCCCTGGCACCGGTTCTATTACCAGGACAATTATCCAAGGCTGCAGCAGGTCAAGGCCGCCTGGGACCCCTGTACTATTTTCAAGCACCGTTTATCCGTTGAGCCAGCCTGACGTGCGCCTCTCATCAATTCGCGCCATTGCGGAAAATAGATTCGCTTTGTAACAGGTAAGCGCCGCTGGTGACGACCACGTCGCCGGGCTGCAATCCCGACCGGATCTCGATGAAGCCATTGACTTCCTCGCCTGTCTGGACCATCCTGCTTTTAAAGCTGTTCCGGGCCGTCTCTATCCAGATAACAGACATCTTACCATTCCGGAGGACAGCATCGGAAGGAAGAGATAACATTTTTCGTTGAACGTCTTTGACCCTGACATAAGCAGGCATGCCGGGTTTCAATAGATTGTCCGTATTGGAGATCTCGATGCGGACCAGGTTGATCCTGTTATCCGGGTCGATCTCGGGATTGACAAAGCTTATTTTTCCCAGAACGGTCTTACCGGGCAGATCGGGGAACTGGATGCTCACGGCGCCGGAGGAGTTGAATCCGGATAATTGCGAGGTATATACCTGGGCTTCGACCCATAGCCTGGAAAGGTTGCTGGTCTTTAAGAGGGTAGCTCCTTCCGCTACGTAGTCACCTTCCTTTACGTCCAATTCGGTGATCGTTCCGCCGACGGTGCTATAGAAGGCGGTGGTGCCACCGGTCTTGCCGGTTTTTGCCAGCTCCGTAAGCTGTGCTGCGGACATACCCCACAGCAATAATCTGCTCTTCGCGCTTTGCGCCAGGTCATTGTAGTTGACGATGGAATTGCCCAACGTTTTTTGTTTTTCCAGGATAAGAAGGTATTCCTGTTGGGCAGTATTCAACTCTTCACTGTAGAGGTCATAGAGCCGGGCGCCTTTGGATATAGGATCGCCGATGTTCTTATAGTATAATTTTTCGATCCTTCCGGCAACCCTGGAGCTAAGGGCATTCAAAGCTGACTGATCAAAGTTGACGGCGCCGGTGAGTACGGTCTCATTTCCCATGCTGGTGCTGCGGATAGTGTCCAGGCGGATATTCCCCAATTGAATTTGTTCGGGACTGAGCCTGATCCCGTCGCTGTTTTGCTGCCAGCTCTTCCCGGCTGCGGGATCTGCCTGCTCCGTTTCCTTAGTCCCCAATTTGCAGGCTCCCGATAACAGCAGCAGGGACAGCAGGATGCCCGATACAGGTTTGAAGAAAGGTTGCATAACTATTCTTTTACTTTAATAAAACTTTCGCTATCCATCAGGAACTGGGCATTGGCGGCTACACGATCCTGTGAGCTTAACCCGCCTATGATCCGGATCAGGCTATGCGTTGTTATTCCGGTTTGCACGGCGCTGACCTGGAAGAGGCCCCCCTCCTTCTTCAGGACCACCTGGTGCAGGCCGAGTGACAGGACGGCCTCCCTGGGCAGCCAATCGCCCGGACCGGTGGTTCCCCTGATGCTGGCTTTTACCTGGCTGCCGATCGGCAGCATCTTAATGGAATTATCGAAATAGACCCTTGCGGTCAGCGTCTTGCTGTCATTCCGGTAGAACGGCTCGATATAGCTGATGGTAGCCTGGAAGGGTTTATCGGGCGCCGTCTCCGGCGTTATCGTGAGAGGCGCGCCCCTCTTTACCAACGATGAACTTCCCGCAAACAGGTTGAGGATGATCCAGCTCTGATCGGTGTTGTACAGCAGGAAGACGGCCTGCCCTTTTTGAACATACATGCCTTCTTTGAGAGACCCTTCCCCCATGGTACCCGCCTCATGGATATGTCCTGTAAAGCTGGTATAGATCGTCACCTTATACAAGGGCTGGCCGGATCGTATCAGCTGTTGCAATTGCTGAGGGTCCATGCCCAGCCCTTGCAGTTTTGTCCGGGCGGCATCCAGCAGGGTGGCATTGCCGGGATCGTTATGCAGGATGAAGAGCAGGTCCTGCTGGGCCGTCACCAATTCCGGGCTGTAGATCTCCATGATCCTGTCTCCCTTGTGCACATGCTGATAACGAACTTTCACATACAGCTTTTCGATCCTCCCCGAGACCCGGGCAGAGATCGTATGCACGCGGCGGGTATCATAATCCACCCTGCCCAATGCTGTTATGCTCAGCGATTGAGTAGATTGCCGGAGGCTCGTCAGGGGGATGCCGGATACGACGGCGCTATTGGTAGGCCGGAGCAGGGTATGCAGGTCGATCGATGAATTTTTTCCCTCCGCGGCGCTAAGCTCTTTTTTTACCAGGGTCATCCCGCAGATGGGACAACTGCCGGGATGGTGCGCGATCACCTGGGGATGCATGGGACAGGTATAGATCTCTTCGGCGACCTGCTGCACCGCCTGTCCGGCGGGCTGTCTGGCCAGCGGGTCGGCCACCTTATCCCCATGGCCTTGATGGCAGGCTGACAGGGCCAGCATGAAAAAAGCCGCTGCCAACATCCCTGATCCTGTATTTCTTATTCGCATAGCTTTATTTTTGTTCGAGGTTTTTTTCCATCTCCGTTTGCAGGGACAACAGGTCCTGCACCAGCTGCCAATATTCCATTTGGGTCATATTCAAGGTCGCCCAGGCATCCAGCAGTTCGAATAACTCGCCGGTATTCTGCTCATAGCCTAATTGCAATACCTGGTAATTCTTCGTTAGGGCGGGCAGGATATTTTGTTCGAAGAGCCCGAGCTGCCGTTTTTTACTGGCGATGGCCGCCAGCAGGCCCTGCGCCTGACCGGATGCCTCGTTGATCAGCAGCTGCTTTTGCTCGTTCAGCGACTGTTCCTTCCATTTCAGGCTTTCGATGGTCGCCTTGCCCGCCCTGGACGACCAGGCCGCCATGGGCAGCTTCACCATGGCCATCAGAGAATATTGCATCGGCAAGCCACCGAAACCGAACATATGATCATAACGGATACCGAATTGAGGCTTCAATTTGCTCCTCTCCAGGTCCTGCTGCAAATAAGCCAGGTCGATATTTTTTTGAACGGCCCTGATATCGCTGCGGCTTTGCCCGAAATAGCTGCTGTCCGCGGGTCCATAGTCTTTAAAGATGTAAGACGTATCGATGCCGAACAGCACCTGCTTATCCCTGTTCATCAGCGTATTCAAGATCACCTGCTGTTGAGCGATCTCATTTTGCAGGAGCAGGCGTTGGTTCTCCAGAGTACCCAGGGCCGCTTTGGCCTTATAATAGGCGTTCAGCTTTCCCAGGTTATTTTTATAGCGGATCTCCGTACTCTGGATCATGAAATGGAGCAGCTTTTCATTATCCTCCAGCACTTTCAGTTTTTTCTCCGTGATCAGCCAGTCGTAATAGCTCTTTTTAGCGATGGCAAATAATTCATTCAGATTGGCCTGCCTGGATTCCTTTCCCGCGGCAGATAGGGCCTGCAGGTATTTTTCGTTGGCATCCAATTCTTTTTTATTCGGGATCATCTGCTGGGCGGAGATCATATACTGACCCATGCCGCTGGTGCCATCGGCATTCTTTTTCCACAGCGATGGATTATACGGCGCCATCCATAAGCCGGTGCCCAATTCCGGAGCCGCCCAGCTGCGGGCTCCTTTGGCAGCCTCATCCGAGGACCGGATCTCCGCCTCGAGCATTTTAACGGAGGGATGATGGGCCTGGATAGTGGACAATACCTCGTCCAGTTTCATCACGGCCTGGGCATGGACCTTGGCCTGCCACACCAAAAGAGAAATCAACAGGATCATTGATCGTTGCATAATTTAATGTTTTACTTCCGGCACGTCGATCATGCCATGTTTTCTTAATTCATATTCCTTGCTCAACAGGAAAATGACCGGCGTCACCAATAAAATATGAATGGAGGAGGTGAACACTCCTCCGATCATGGGCAGCACGATAGGCTTCATCACATCGCTGCCCACTCCCGAACTCCATAGAATGGGGATAAGCCCGAACAAGGCCACACATACGGTCATCAGCTTGGGCCGGAGCCGCCTGGCGGCGCCAGCCACCACATATTCCCGCAGATCGGCAGGCGTGATCGTCTCCCTGGAATTTCCCCTGGCCGCTATCAGCTGCTGCATGGCGTCGTTCAAATAGATCACCATGACGATGCCTGTTTCCACCGCCAGCCCGAAGAGGGCGATGAACCCGACGGCTACCGCTACCGATAAGTTCACTCCCCAGAAATACACCATATAAGCGCCCCCGATCAGGGCAAAGGGGATGGAGATCAAGCTCAGCAGGGCTTCCCGGGCGGAGTGGAATGCCAGGTATAGGCAGATAAAAATGATGAGCAGCACGATGGGCAGAACGAGCATAAGCGTCTTTTCGCCACGGATAAGATTTTCATACTGCCCGCTCCATTCCAGGAAATAGCCTTTGGGCAGGCGGGTCATCATTTTATTCAGCCGCTCCTGCGATTCCTGCACGGTGCCTGCCAGGTCCCTTCCTCTTACATTGAAAAGGACAGTGCCCCTTAACAGGGCATTTTCAGAATTGAGCATCGGCGGTCCTTCCGTCATTTGCACATCCGCAACGGCGCTTAATGGAATGGGCCCGAACTGCGTGGTCTGGACCGACAGTCTTTTCAGCGCATCCATATTATCCCTGAAATCCTGCGCATAGCGCGCGTTGACGGAAAAGCGCCGGCGGCCTTCAATGGTGGTCGTCAGTTTCATACCCCCCAGGGCGCTTTCCACGACGGCATTCACCTCATCGATGCTTAGCCCATACCGGGCAAGCTCATCCCGCTTCAGGACGATATCGATATATTTCCCGCCGGTGATGGGCTCCACATAGAGGTCCCGCACACCCCCGATACCTTGTAATTCTGTCTTCACTTTTTGAGCGAAGGCGTAGATCGTATCCAGGTTCTGCCCGTATACCTTCACACCGACATCCGTGCGGATGCCGGTGGACAGCATATTGATCCGGTTGATAATGGGCTGTGTCCATCCGTTGATGACACCGGGGATCTGCAATTTGCCGTTCAGCTCGTTGACGATGTCTTCTTTGCTGATGCCGGCACGCCACTGTGCCCGGGGTTTCAGCAGGACGATGGTCTCTATCATGCTGATGGGGGAGTTATCCGTAGCGGTGTTGGCCCTGCCGGCCTTGCCGAGTACATTCATTACTTCCGGAACGGAATGGATGATCTTATCCTGTACCTGCAGGATCCTTTTAACTTCGGAGTTCGAAACATCCGGCAGGGTCACCGGCATGAATAAGATAGAGCCTTCGTCCAGTGGCGGCATGAACTCCCTTCCCAGGCTCAGGATGAGGGGGATACTGATGATCAGGGCGATGATATTGATGCCGATCGTCGTCTTCCGCCACCGGATACATAGCCGGATGACGGGTTCATAGATCCTCTCCAGGATCCTGTTGACGGGATTGGCCTTTTCACCCCGGAAACGGCCCTGCATAAAAAAGGAGATCAGCACCGGCCCCAGCGTTACTACCAGGAAGGCATCCACCAGCAGGATAAAGGTCTTGGTATACGCTAAGGGATGGAATAGCTTGCCTTCCTGGCCCGTCAGCAGAAATACCGGCAGGAAGGAGGCGACAATAATGATGGTCGAAAAAAAGACGCCCCTGGACACCTGTTTACAGGACCTTTCGATGATCGCCATTCTTTCCGCCTTCGGTATCCGGTAGTACTTTGCCATAAGATGTTATTTATTCGGTGAATGCTTTGCCTGCCATTCGGCCAGGTTCCGGTAAGAATTTTCCGATAGGATAATGCCGTTATCCACGATGACGCCGATGGCCAGGGCGATGCCGGTAAGGGACATAATATTCGACGACAGGCCGAAGGCGTTTAGCAGGATAAAACTGATGGCAATGGTAATAGGGATCTGGATGAGTATGCTCAGGGCGCTGCGCCAATGGAATAAGAAAAGGATGACGATAAGGGATACCGCCAGCATTTCTTCACCCAGCTTCTCCTTGATAGTCGCAACGGCTGCCTCGATCAGGGTGCTACGATCATAGGCGATCTTAAAATGAACGCCTTCCGGCAATCCTTTCTCTACTTCTTTCATCTTCGCTTTTACGGCATGGATCACCTGGTCCGCATTTTCCCCATAGCGCATGACGACGATCCCGCCGACGACCTCTCCTTCTCCATTCTGGTCGAAAATGCCTAAGCGAAGGTCGCCGCCTAACTGTACGGTGCCGATGTCCTTCACCCGGACCGGGATCCCTTTATTATTGGCGAGGGCTATTCCCTCCAGGTCTTCTTTATTTTTAATATATCCCAACCCCCGTATGATATAGGCCATATCGCTCATCTCGAATTTCCTGCCTCCTACGTCATTGTTATTGGCCTTGACCTTATTCATCACCTCCATCAGGGATATATTATAGAATTGCAGCTTGACAGGATCGACCACCAACTGGTATTGTTTTTCAAACCCGCCGAAGGAGGCTATTTCAGCGACGCCGGGCACGGTTTGCAGACCGAATTTGATATACCAATCCTGCAGGGCCCTTTGCTCTCCGAGATCCGTTCCCGGGGCATCCAGGGTATACCAGAGCACATGCCCGACGCCCGTACCGTCAGGCCCTAAGCTGGGCGTCACTTCCGGGGGCAACAGCCGCTGCGCATAATTCAATCTTTCCAATACCCGGGTGCGGGCCCAGTAGATGTCCGTCCTGTCCTCGAAAATGATATAGACGAAACTCATCCCGAACATAGAGGTCCCGCGGATATTTTTCACTTTCGGGATACCCTGCAGGTTAGCCACCAGGGGATAGGTCACCTGGTCTTCCACGATCTGCGGACTGCGGCCCATCCATTCGGTAAATACAATGACCTGGTTCTCCGACAGGTCAGGGATCGCATCGATGGGATTTTGCCGGACGGCGAACAGGCCCCAGGCAAACAGGCCCAGTGCCATTGCCAACACCAGCCACCGGTTGCGGAGCGATAGTTCGATGAGTTTATGCACCATGTTGCGGCTTTTTGGCCTTCATGGGTTTCTTCGCGACGCCTTCTTTCTTCACCAGGTCCATCCCGCATTTGGGGCATTTGCCGGGTTTGTCGCTGATCACTTCGGGATGCATGGTACAGGTATAAACAGCCTTGGCAGCCTTGGCTTTTTTAGCGGGGACCTGCGCGTAGACGAATGAAGCCGTGACCAATAGGATGGCCACCGTGAAAAACAGTTTTACCGTTCTCATCTTTAAAATTTTGAAAAGTTGAATAATTATAAGGATAGCCGTTGGAGAGGTATACTATGCAGCAACCCCGTCCCGGGCAGAATGCCGGGAACTATACAGGAAGGAGATCAAATACGGAAATGGCAATTACGGATAAACAAAGGGACCTTATCCGGGTCGGGGGGAGCATGGGATCTGGGATGATCGACTACCATGGAGGAGACATACCTGTCAGGCAGGTTCACATAATCGACCGCCAGGGTCTCGAAGGAAAAAGGAACGAATGGATGATCCGACTCTGCGGCCTTTTGGTCTTTATCGAGTTTGATGAAGGTCTGCGTATCCTTGCAGCAACCACCCTTGGCAAGGGCACCATGTCCATCGGTCCCGGGCCCGCTTTTGGGCATACCGCACTGTTCGCAGGCCTTATCCTCCCGGCTATTGAGGCTCCAGGAGAACAGCTTTCCCATGCAGTAATGCAAATGGAGGGTAGCCCCCATGGAGGTGGAGAGATAAAGGACGGCTAATATGGTGGCGAAGACCTTTTTCATGGAAAATCACTGTAAAGATATACTTATTCTAGTCATATTAAAATGACATTCCCCGTTAATAATCTCAAAAAATAGGTAAATAAAAAAATAAATTTGCAATCCTTAAACTGGATCTTATGGCAAAAGCGAATAAATCAATGATGATAGCAGATGAGATGATTGTAACTAAAATATATCTTCTCAGAGGGCAAAAAGTGATGTTGGACGAAGACTTGGCGGAACTGTATCAGGTACCAACCGGGCGATTAAATGAGCAGGTCAAAAGAAATTCAGCCAGATTCCCCGCCGATTTCATGTTCCAATTGACGAAAAAAGAGTTTGAAAACTTGAAATCGCAAAATGCGACATCAAGTTGGGGAGGCAGAAGAAAGCTACCCTATGCCTTTACGGAGCACGGAGTATTAATGTTGTCTAGTGTACTGAACAGCGAAAGAGCAGTCAGCGTAAATATCCAGATCATGCGCATCTACACGAAAATGCGGGAAATGTTAATGACCAATCAGGATATCCTACTGAAGTTGGAACAACTGGAAAGGCAAACCTTCCAGAATAGTGACGATATACAAGTGATATTTACCGCGTTAAAAGAATTACTGAATCCTCCGCAGGAACCCAGGCCGAGAATAGGCTTCCGCCGGCCAGGCGAAGAAGAATAACCAGTACAGAAGGCCCACGCTTCCAACGCAAACCCGGCACGACCTAAGGCTTTCCTTCTAATTGCCTCCGCCGGCAAAACTTATTGTTAACGCATTCGACTGCGGACTCATCCGCCAAACAGCCCCGTTGGACGGTCTGGAAAAAGACCCTTTTTCGGCCTTCAGGGAATAGGACAATCCCTCAAAACTGCAATCCATCCGTTGAGCGCTTATCGTACCAAAAGGCAACTTGCTCTTTTCAGCGGTGTGAAGGTCGAAGAACCAGTCGATGGCCCTGGCGCTTACCAGTTTCATCTTCATCCCCTTATCGCTTAGATCCATTTCAAAGGTCCCTGCCACCGTTCTTAGCGGCCAGCTGATATGCATCCCAGACGAGCCAACCCGGGTAAATTTGGGGTCGCCTCCTTCCAGGGCGATCTCTTTACCGTCCACGATCGCCTTTAACCGCAGGCCGGCAATCTCCCCGCGCTTGCTCCAGAGATAACCGTCGACTACAGGTAAGGTGAAAAAACTGCATTCATTCGAAGTGGCCGCCTGTGTTTCGTAAATGGAAGGGAGTCTTTCGTCGAACAAATGAATGTCGCGGATCCGCAGGGTTCCATGTTCCCAAAGGATATTGATCCGGTAATAGCGGCTGTCGTACCATACTGTCTTGAGATCGCTGCCGGCAAGGTCCTTGTCTACGGAAAAACTGGTAGCGGGCGTCACCTTGTACCTTTGACGGAACCAGCGGCCGGAAGCCTCCAGGGTCTCTACCCTGACCCTATGCTCATCCCGTAGCCTTGCGATCAACGGCATCTGGATCCCGAATCCCTTCGCCATCGCATCCCAGGTAAAGGAATTTTCCTGGCCCGCCTGCGTATAATTGAACCCGACGGAGGGATCGCCGGTAAAAGATTGAAAGAACCAGTTCACCCAGGCCGAATCGCCGCCCCCGAATTTGTACACCGGCTCCAGGGTAACGACACCCTGCCTTCGGGTGCCTAAGCCATTGTCGTACTGCCGCACCGGATCACTGCCCAGCAACCTGAAAATGGGTACGGGGATCTGGTTCTCCTCGTGCTGGGCGGGCATATAAGAATTGATCTTGCTGGGATAATAGGCCTGGTTCCAGTATCCGCCCCATAAGGTATAGCCATCCGTTCCGTATTGATCCTTGCAATTGGCGGATGCCACGATCTGGTATTTCCGGTACATATAATCCAGGCTATGCGCATCGATGAACCAGGAAGCCACGGACCGGGGATAATATCCAAAGATCTTTTTGAAATCTTTCATATACACGTCGATCAGCTGCTCCCGCTCCTTAGGCGTATAGCCCGTGGCGAACCCGATATTCGCCCGCCAGTCCCAGGGGTACCTGCCCCGCCATTTCAGTCCTGCCTTTTCCACCAATGGCTGAGGGATCTCCCACCAGGCGCCGATCTCGAAAGAATCCTTTGGCAGGCCTTTCAGCAATTGCTGGTAGCGCGGGTCCATTAAGGCATCGTATTGCAATAAAAAAGTCCCGCCAAGCCGGTATTTCTTCATCATCTCCACCTGCTTAACCACCGTCTGGTACAATACCTCCTGGGTAATGGCCGGGTCCCTGGGCTCGAGCAGGCGAATGAAATTGACGATGTTCACGATCTTGGGCTCTTCCTGCTTGTCGGAAGCTTGCGTGAAAGTGCGAAGCGTGAAGAGACAAAGAATGCCGGCGGCAATAGATCTCATAAATTTCATGTTCAATTTGATTGTCGGTGGTGAATATAGGAAATAGCGGGCAGCTGATGACGAAGGCTTGCCGAATTTTGATACCTTCAATACTATGAAAATATCAGCAGCGTTGCTCTTAATATCTGCGGTGCAAACTGTCCTGTACCATCCTGCTTGCGCACAGGATACCATCACGACAGGTTCCATGAAGGAACAACACCGCCCGCAGATCCACTTCTCTCCCATGGCCCACTGGATGAACGATCCCAATGGATTGGTGCACAGCAACGGCATCTACCATTTGTTCTTTCAACATCATCCCTACAGTTCCGTCTGGGGGCCCATGCACTGGGGCCATGCCACCAGCAAAGACCTGGTCCACTGGAAGCAGGAACCCATCGCACTCTATCCCGATAGCATTGGGACGATCTTCTCCGGCAGTGCCGTCGTAGATAAAAATAATACTTCCGGCTTCGGAAAAAATAGCCAACCGCCCCTGGTAGCGATCTTCACCCAACATGACCCGGTCAGGCAGGCCGCCGGCAGGAATGACTTCGAGAATCAGAGCATCGCCTATAGCAACGACAACGGAAAGACCTGGACCAAATACGCAGGGAATCCCGTTCTCAAAAATCCCGGCATCACGGATTTCCGAGATCCTAAAGTAATATGGTATGCCCCAAAAAAGAAATGGGTGATGACCCTGGCGGCGAAGGACCGGATCACTTTCTACTCTTCCCCCGATCTTAAGCAATGGACAAAGGAAAGCGAATTCGGCGAAAAGAAAGGCGCTCACGGCGGCGTATGGGAATGCCCGGACCTACTCTCATTCGACGACCACGGAAAAAAGATTTGGGTGTTGCTCGTCAACCTCTGTCCCGGCGCGCCTGGCAATGGATGCGGCACGCAATATTTCCTGGGCGACTTCAACGGCAGCACCTTCGTATCCGATCAGGTCACGCCACGCTGGATGGACTATGGCCCCGATGATTACGCCGGCGTTACCTGGTCGAACACCGGGGAAAGAAAAATATTCATCGGCTGGATGAGCAGCCCCGGGTATGCCGGTCAGGTGCCGACGGAAAAATGGAGAAGCGCCCTGACCCTGCCGCGGGATCTGAAGCTGCAGCATCTCGGGAAAGATATTTTCCTCACCTCCTCGCCCATTCCGGAGCTTGCTGTCATTCAATCGAAGCCCGCGATCGCTCAAAATATACCGATCAAGGCAAGCATCGATTTACATACCCTCACGGGACAAATACAACTTCCCTGCCGGCTCAACCTGGATATGGAAGAAATAAAGGATTTTTCGCTCCGGCTTTCCAATGAGGCGGGAGAAGAAACCGTCATCGGCTATGACTCGCAACAGAAAGAGTATTTTATCGACAGGACCCGATCGGGCAAGACGGATTTTCATAAGGATTTCGCCGCCAGGCACCATGCACCACGTTTTGCCAGGGATGCAAGGATGAAGATGACCCTGATCATAGACGTCAGTTCTGTGGAATTATTCGCGGATGATGGATTGACCGTGATGACAGAAATTTACTTTCCGGGTAAACCCTACGACAGCATTCATCTTCAGTCAAAGGAAGGAGCCCTCCTCAACAAATTGGAATATATAGGGCTAAAGAGCATCTGGCCCCATTAATGCCCCATGAGCAACGCCGCATGCAGCACCGCCCGGTTTGCTTCGGCAACACGTGTGATCTCCATTTTATTGACAGCCCTGTCATAGGTCAGCAGGCCATTGACTTCGTGTTCCACGTCTGTTGTTTGAGTATAGATGGCGACGCTCAACCCGCGGTATTTCATCAGCTGCTCCACCTGGTTCATCAGCAGGACATAGCGATCGGTCAATGCAGCCCGCGTGGTTGCATAATCGTAGGCGTTGTTTTCCACCGGCCACATATGTCCCCTCACGAAGAGCCCTATACCGCCAAATTCGCCCAATGATGCAGCCCGGAGTTCGTCGGGAACCGAAGCTTTATTGGGACCGATGTAAATATGGGTGTCGACAAAGTCACCGTTGCCGGGGTCTCCATACGCTTGCTGGTAGGGAGGATTGTTATTAAAACCCGAGTTCCCGTTCACCAGCCGGGAAGGATCGTACTGCTTTACCCATGCGGTTATTTCCTTCACGTCAAAAGCGCCCCAGTTCTCATTGAAAGGCACCCAGCTAATGATACAAGGCGAGTTGTAATGGTCATCCATAACAGCTTTCAGCTCCTTTCTGAATCGTTGCCTGTTCAGGGCAGTGTCTTCCTGCTGGTACCAGATGGCGGGCATATCCTGCCATACCAGCAGCCCAAGCCTGTCGGCCCAGTAGTAAAAACGCTGCGGCTCTGTTTTCATATGTTTCCTTACCAGGTTGTAACCCGCCTGTTTAGTCAGCAGCAGGTCGGATCTAAGGGCTTCGTCCGTCGGCGCCGTCAGGATACCGTCGGGCCAGTATCCCTGGTCGAGAAGGCCCAGCTGCATCACGAATTTCCCGTTCAGCATCGGTCTGGTGACGCCGTTCAATTTTCCAAGCCGGATATCCCGCATTCCGAAATAACTCTTTACCTCATCTGTTGCCCTGCCGGACGCATCCAGCAGGCTGAGCCGCAGATCATACAAAAAGGGCGAGTCCGGCGACCAGCGGACGGGATTGCGTACCGGCAGATAAAAGGTCGTACCGGGCGCACCCAGGGCCGTGTCGGCAAGGACATTGTTCTTCAGCGCCCTGGCAATAATACGGGCGCCGCCCGTGGACATAACGGTAATGGCCAGCCTGCTGTTCAGAAGGTCCGGCGTGATGCGAATACGTTCTATATAGGCAGGATGCACGGGCTCCAGCCAGACGGTCTGCCAGATGCCGGAAGTAAAAGTGTAATCACCCCTGGGCCCGTTCTTGCCGGAAGGGGTACGGCCGTCATTGGCGTCATGGGCTGCTACCACGATCGTATCCTGGCCCGGGTGCAGAAAAGACGTGATATCGAAACTGAAAGCATCATAGCCGCCCTGGTGCGTGCCGGCTTTATGGCCATTGACAAAAACAGTGGCCTCGTGGTCGACCGCGCCAAAATGGATCAGCACCTGCCTGCCCTTCCAACTTGGTGGGATGCTGATCCTGCGCCTGTACCACATATTTATTTCCTGTCGGCGGCCAATGCCGGACAAGCTGGCTTCGGGACAGAAAGGGACTTTTATTTTTTCCGGCCTGTCGCCAAAAGACAGGACGGCTTTCTCCGGGTTCTCTGCATCCGGCTTGTCCTTCCCCCCGGTGTATTCCCACAGGCCGTTCAGGCAGATCCAATCCTTCCGCTGCAACTGGGGTCTGGGATATTCCCGAAGCGGTACGGGCTGTGCAGCCGCAATAGCCGTCCATCGTGTTGGCAACGGGCAGGTCTGGGTGAAGGCAGAGTGGGCAGCCATCAGCAATAGAAAGGTAAGGGCAAGTTTAATTCTCGACGTCATCGTTCTTTTCATGGAATTTACTAAAATTTGACGGATCGACGCTATCGGCATAGAATTTTAGCATAGAGATCCGGCAAAGCCACCTGCATCGCCTTCTCATATTGTACAGGATCTTCCCGGTAGTAGATACGCACACGGGAAGGCAAATTCGTATAGTTAAAATCAAACCTCCCGTCATCGTGCACCTCCAGTACGCAGGGCCTCAATTGCTCTTTCACCACAGTCTTATATCCCGCCACCTGCATCCACAAGGCCGTCTCCCAGATATGAAAGGGTTTAAAGAACGTATCAGCCAGCACCAGCCCCGGATCGTCCTGATCCATAGCGCGCAGGAAATCATACCGCAATACCTTCCTGAAAGCAAAACCAAGATAGCGTCGCAAAGCCGGCTGCATTTTTCTGACAAAGCTGATATCCGGCAACTGCCAGTACGTATTATTGACGTCTTTTACAAATCCTCCGTCCCGGCCGGCACAGGGATAAATAGCCAACGGCAGGCCGCCCCGGAGCAGCCGGGTGAAGGCAAACACATCCAATGCGACATTCCATTCTCCGCCGGGAATGGCATTGGCGCCCGCATCCTGTCCCAATTTAAAGCCATGAGAGGCCGTGCCCGCGCTGAGATGGATCATTCTCACCTTCTTTTTCATCAAAGCCGGGTCCCGGTTAAAAGCCACCGCCAGCACCCGGGCCGATCCGAAAGAAAGGATGTCGACGGGCCGGGGGCTTTCCCGTAACGTACGCAACAACAGATCGATCCCCCCATCCTGGTTCATGCCCCTCATCGCATCCCTTTCCGATCGCATCATGGTCAGAGGCCCCAGCGCATAAGGCACTTGCCGGTGAAAAATATAATTCAATTGCGCAATGGGAATGATCCCTGCCTCCCTGGGACCGCGCGGATCTTTCCACAAATAGGGATGATCCGCCGTATCCTTCCTGAAGTTGTCCGTAATATCCAGGATAATGGCC